>Ga0256846_1000388_pt1 | contig 18325 bp, 17 predicted proteins | sample TevniametaG_FD_189098 | JGI IMG/M metagenome (GOLD analysis project Ga0256846, IMG submission 189098) | Tube worm associated microbial communities from hydrothermal vent at the East Pacific Rise, Pacific Ocean - Tevnia | ecosystem: Host-associated > Annelida > Integument > Unclassified ...
TGAGCGATTTTTATTAAATCCGCCTATCGAATGATTTGTTATCAAACATACATATTTTTTTACTATCTTTATGCTTGATAACGGAAAACGCCAACCTCCTTATCTGCCATCGTCATGTTACAAAAATACAAATATTTATTTCTGTTATTCTTGCTTTATCTGATCACATCTTCTTGTTCTTCAGGTTATTATGTCAGAAATACTTTCTCCTACCCCACACCTGTCAACACCAAGGACAAAAAAATTCAATACCAAATAAAAAGACTGTATCATATTGACGATATATATGCAGACAACTTGTTTGATGCAGCTCGAATGAACAATTTTTCAAAGATAAACGACAGTACTTTTCAAGTGAATATCTCACCTGAAAACATCCCGATTAATGACAGTCCTTGGTATGCTTTCAGAATTCGATCAGAACAACCGAAAAGAATCTATCTCCAATTGAAATATACCAACGGACATCACCGGTACATTCCAAAAATCAGTAGAAATCGAGAAATATGGAAAAAAGTTGACACCGCTGAGATTAGAATCTCAAAAGATAGAAGGTCTGCCATTTTTCCACTTAAAATCGATTCGGCTCCTACTTGGGTTTCCGCACAAAAAATTATCAATTCCACCGACCTGAAAAAATGGCTAAACAAACTAAAAAATCGAGAACGAGCAACTGAATTCAGCTCCATCGGAAAATCTGAATTGGGCAGAGAAATTCACTTTTTCAGAATTGGCAAGGGCAGTTCCAAAGAAAAAAAGGTGATTCTACTTATGAGCAGGCAACATCCGCCCGAAGTCACCGGATTTTTGGCACTTGAATATTTTATAGACGAACTGCTCAGTAAACACGATCTCAGCGACGACTTCTATCAAAAATATGATATTTGGGTTTTTCCTTTACTCAATCCCGATGGTGTAGATTTAGGGCACTGGAGACACAACGCCAACGGAGTGGATTTGAATCGAGATTGGGCATATTTCAGACAAGCTGAGATAAACACTATCAGTCAATTTATCGTTAACCGAGCAAAGAAATACCACAATAAGGTTGTTTTAGGAATTGATTTTCATTCAACCATCAAAGACATATACTATGTTTGTGACGACAGTTTCAAAACAAGTTTGCCGGATCTAAAAAAATACTGGACACAAAGCATAGATCAACTGATGGGAAATTTCCAAAGCATGTATGCTCCTTCTCCACTAGACAAACCGGTTTCCAAAGCCTGGTTCTATCTGCAATTCGGCGCCACGGGAATGACCTATGAAGTCGGTGATCAAACACCTGAAAAAATCATTGAGAAAAAAGCCCGTATAGCCGTTGTAACCTTAATGGATTTACTGATAAACTATCCTGAATAAAAACCGAACTACAAACTATGAACTCACTCTATACAACATCTAAATTTGCAATTATTATTCTGGCGTTGTTTTTTATATCTGCAAGCGCATCTTGCAAACACAACAAGAATTCTTCTCAAGTCAATACATTGAAAAAAGACTTCTCCACCGATAAAAATCTTTTTATCGCCACTTGGACAAACAAAATTAAAAATGATGATTATCAAGGTTTCATACTTTACAAAGACGGCTCTGCAAATTCTGTAAACAGAGCAAATTTACTTTATAAAAAATGGAAAGTAGTGGACAACAAACTGATTCTTAAATATTTGAAATTTAAAGAAGATTTTTCATCTTCCGCCGGAAATGAAATATTTATAATCAAAAAGATAACATCTGACAGCCTGATTCTTGAATCCGAAAAAAAAACCTTTAAATACATAAGAAATGAGGCGGCAAGATTTCCAAGTGTTAATATCAAGGCCAATCAAACAGTCAAATCTCCTTTGATGATTAAAGTGAATTCCAAAGGTGTTTGGACGGCATATGAAGGAGAGTTAGGAACGGTCTCCATTGTAGATGAAACCGGCAGAGAATTGGGAAAAACCCAAATATTGACAAGTGCTGATGGTGATTGGATGCATATTGGAAATGCCCTGTTCCAAGCAAAACTCACTTTCAAAACCAATGGCAAAACCAAAGCAAAACTTGTTTTTTACAATGATTCCGGACCCGGCGAAGGAGAAGAAGCCGGCAAATCTGAAAAATTCGAGATTCCGGTCAAACTCAAATAACTTTTATAAATCATGAAAACAAAAAGAAAATATATCTTTCCGGTCGCTTTTATCGGTATATTATTTTTCATCAACACAAGCTTCGGACAAATATACCGTCCCGTGAAAATAAATTTTAGCCAAAAAAACAATTTGATTATCTCAAATAAAATCATCTTGAACAAAGTGGAAAACAATCCTTTTATTTCGCTAAGCCTTATTTTAGAAGGAGAATATATTGACAGCTCTTTGAAACAAATTCAATACTGGGATGGAAAGAAATGGAATCACCTCAAAAAAGACCCTGTTTTTTCCGGTCCGAACAGGCTTGTAGGCAATGTCTATCTGAACAATGAAACCGAAGCGGTTCAAATAAGCGTTTCACTCAAAAATTCCGTTAAAAATCTAAGAGGACGAGTCGATTTATATTATCCTATGAATAGCGATTTTCTCAAGAAGAAAAATCAAACGACAAAACTAAGTCAGAAAGACACCGAAAATCCAAACCTAAGTTGTTCTTGTCCCAGACCCAACACCATCTCTCGCTCCACGTGGTGCCCGAATAACAACTGTCCTCCCGATGCAACTCCTGTCCCCACAAATGTAAAATTCTTAATTGTACATCACACTGCTACCTCAAATAACCAAAGCGATTGGGCTGCTGTTGTCAGAGCTATTTGGAACTATCATGTGAACAGCAACGGCTGGGATGATATCGGATATAATTTTCTCGTAGACCCCAACGGAAATATCTATGACGGAAGACCAGACGACACCAAAGGCGCTCATTTTTCAGGGCACAATAGTGAAACATCCGGAATTTCTTTTCTGGGAACTTATACCACCACCGCTCCATCTTCAGCATCGATTGGGGCTTTTGAAAATTTGGCAGCATGGAAAGCTTGTCAAAAAAATATCGATGTGTTGGCAATCAAATATCACAGCTCTTCAGGACTAAACTTACACACAATTTCCGGACACCGAGATGGCGGAAACACCACATGCCCCGGAGATATGCTCTATAATCAATTGGAAAATATTCGAACTGCCATATCCAATTATTCTTGCTACACGCTTGGCATAAATCTGCAGAACATTCAAGACATAAAAGTCTATCCGAATCCTTCCAACACGATTTTTTATATCAAAGCAAAAAAAGATATCGAAAAAATTATTCTATACGATTTTTCAGGCAAAATTCTTGATGTATTCCGGGAAAATAAAATCAATTTGCAAAAATATTCCAAAGGACTTTATCTTATAAAAGTCTTCGATATCGACAATAATTCGGCTGTTTTAAAGATTATAAAAAAATAGAACAAGTAAAATATTCCGAAAAATTATGAAATATGGAATATTTTCAGTATTATTGCAATATCATTAACCAAAATACTCAACAATGAAAAAAATTTTATTAGTATTCTTAGCAATCTCTTTGCTAAGCATTGTGTCTTGCAGCAAAAATGAAAATGAAACAAATGAAAATGCTCAACAAGAACCTGTCAGACAACTCAAACCTGAAGAAATCAGAGAAAAAATTGACCAATCTTTCAATGCCAACAACAGCTTTGATTGGAACAAATCCAGCACACAATTGGTGTGGAGTGCCGCTCAAGAAGGACAACAAATTATTTCTGTTGGATATGGTGCCCCAAACGAAAGTTTTAGTGAAAACAGAGACACCAAACTGACATCAATGAAAGATAATATCTTAAAACTCATTGCAAAATATGAAGAAAAAGAAATCAAAGAAATTTTAATTCATGACGATGATGTATTGAACTTTGTAGATGTCAAAATCAGCAAGTTTAAAACCATAGATGCACTGAAACAACTGAACAATGTGAGATATATTGAGCCTACCGGATATGAACTGGACGACAGCAACTGCGAAAAAAGCTCGAAAGGTTGCTCAAAATCATCAGAATATATCAGCTCTGCTGACTACGGCACACTATATCCATCCGGGGCAAAAATTCCTTGGAATTATTACACTCATAAAATCAAAGATGCATGGAGCTACAGTAAGGGACGCGGTATTACCGTAGGCGTAATCGATACGGGAGTGTCTGATTATCAATATAATATGGGATATCGTTTTGACGATTATTACTCAGGCAGATATATCCGAAAATACGGCGTATATGTAGATTCATGGAAATGGTGGGCTACACGAACAGACGGACACCACGACAAATGCGGACACGGCACCAGCGCTTGTAGCGCCATCGGAGCGCCAAACAACAGCAATCATTCTCCTATCGGTGTTGCATATGAATGTAATATTGTTTCTTATAGAGCCACCAAAGACGTTGTCTTGAACCGCTATCACGAAAGAAAAGGTGTGACCAGAGCACTAAAAGAGTTGGCTAGAAGAAGTGATGTAAAAATAATCTCCATGTCTATCGGATATCCGTGGTCTATCGGAAATATTAAAGATGCCGTGAGATATGCCTACAGTAAGCATAAAATGATTTTTGCCGCAGGCGGAACATCCACGGCTGCCACCAATTGGTATCCTGTTATATTCCCTGCCAGCATGAGTGAAACCGTTGCCGTCACAGGCGTAGAAGAAAGAAGCGGATATGAAGAATGTGATGTTTGCCATACCGGAAGAAAAATTGATTTTACTTACGTGATGGAACGCGCAAACAATCATCACCAACCGGTAACCGGATATTACAACAACGGCGCCAACTATTTTGGCGGATCTTCTGTTGCCACTGCTTCAACAGCAGGTATTGCCGCTTTGGTTTGGGCACGCCATCCATCTTGGAATCGTGAACAAGTATTTGCCAGAATGAAATGGGCAGCAGAGCTTTATCCAAACAAAAGTCGTAATTTCGGCTATGGAAATGTCAATGCACTTAAGGCTGTTCGAGGATATTAAATCTATTTTTTGAATAAATATAAAAACCCGATGAATCTGAAAATCATCGGGTTTTTTTGTGCAGAAAAAAAGAAAAAGACAAGAGTAAAAAGTTTGGTGAATTTTCAATTGCCTATTCTTTGATTTATCAGTCAAACAAAACCATAAAAATTTATATCTTTGCAGCGCATTAAAAATTAGGAATTATGTCAGAAAACAAAGAACACATTCAAGTATTGATTTTAGGTTCAGGTCCTGCAGGATATACTGCCGGAATCTATGCTGCCAGAGCCGGTTTCAAGCCGGTTATATACACGGGAATGGAAATGGGCGGACAATTAACCACCACCACGGATGTTGAAAATTATCCGGGATTTCCAAAAGGAATTCAAGGTCCGAAATTGATGGAAAACATGCAAAAACAAGCCGAAAGATTTGGCTGTGAAGTACGATTCGGATTAGCAACCGCCGCTGTGCTCGGAAATCAACAAGGAGACAAACACATTGTGACCATTGACAACAACAAAGAAATCACTGCAGACACGGTGATTTTGGCAACCGGAGCATCCGCCATGTATCTCGGTTTGGAAAGTGAAGAACGACTTAAGGGCGGCGGAGTCTCTGCTTGTGCCACTTGTGACGGATTTTTCTATAAAGGTTTGACTGTTGGCGTTGTAGGCGGCGGTGATGTAGCGGCAGAAGAAGCCAGCTATTTAGCCGGTCTAGCCAAAAAAGTCTATATGTTCATTCGTAGAGATGTGATGCGCGCATCAAAAGCCATGCAAAACAGAGTGAACAGAATTGAAAATATAGAAATTATGTATCACACTGAAATTGACGAAGTGCTTGGTGATAAACTGGTTGAAGGTGTGCGCGTGAGAAACAACCAAACCGAAGAAAAAACAGATATTCCCATGGAAGGTTTGTTTGTTGCCATCGGACACAAACCCAATACGGATTTTGTCAAAGGGCAAATCGATTTGGACGAAAAAGGATATATTATCACCCAACCGGGCAACACACTGACCAACCGTCCGGGCATATTTGCCTGTGGAGATGTGATGGATCCCACCTATCAACAAGCAGTGACAGCAGCAGGAACAGGCAGCATGGCAGCCTTAGATGCAGAGAGATATCTTGCCGCTTTAGAAGACTGATAAAAACAATATTCTTGTAAATTAAATCCGCTTTTTGCGGATTTTTTTTATGGGAAATATCATCGTTGGAGTAGATTTTTTTTTATAAATTAGCCCACATTAATAACGATTAAAAACTATAATAATATATGAAAAAGAGATCTTGGGCAGAGCCCTATAAAATCAAGATGGTTGAACCCATCAAAATGATGTCTAAACAGGAAAGAGAAAAAGCCATCAAAGAAGCAGGCTATAACACTTTTCTTTTGGAATCTGAAGATGTGTATATCGATTTGCTCACCGACAGTGGTACGTCTGCCATGAGTGACCGCCAATGGGCAGGCATGATGCTCGGCGATGAAGCCTATGCAGGCAGTAGAAATTTCTACAACCTGGAAGATACCGTTCGCACAGTTTACGGCTATAAACATTTGGTGCCTACACACCAAGGACGTGCTGCCGAACATATGATTTCCAGAATCTTAATCAAACAAGGCGACTATATTCCCGGAAATATGTATTTCACCACCACCAAATTGCATCAAGAAATGGCAGGTGCCAAATTTGTTGATGTGATTGTTGACGAAGCACATAATCCTAACAGTACTTATGCTTTTAAAGGAGATATTGACCTGAATAAACTTCAAGCTTTGATTGACAAAGTGGGTGCAGATAAAATTCCATACGTGGCAATGGCAACCACAGTGAATATGGCCGGAGGACAACCTATTTCACTCAAAAACCTGAAAGCCGTAAGAGAATTGACTAAAAAGTATAACATCGATATCGTTCACGATATGACTCGTGTGGCAGAAAATGCTTATATGATTCAACAAAAAGAAGAAGGCTATCAAAACAAAACCGTTGCTGAAATTGTAAAAGAAATCAACGATTTGACCGATCATGCTACCATGAGTGCCAAAAAAGATGCTTTGGTCAATATTGGCGGATTTTTGGTCACCAACAACCAAGATGTTTTTGATCAAGCGCGCAATATGGTGGTCGTTTATGAAGGTCTGCACACCTATGGAGGACTTGCCGGAAGAGATATGGAAGCCATGTCTATAGGCATCAAAGAATCTGTTCAAGACGAACATCAAAAAGCACGCGTAGGTCAAGTGCAATATCTCGGGAATTTATTGCTCAAAGCAGGCGTTCCCATTGTGAAACCCGTAGGAACTCACGGGGTTTTCTTGGATGCCAAAGCTTTCTATCCACATCTGACACAAGACGAGTTTCCTGCACAAACATTGGCTGCAGAACTCTACGTTAATTCAGGGGTAAGAGCCATGGAGCGCGGTGTTGTTTCTGCCGGAAGAAATGCAGAAACAGGAAAACACAACTATCCAAAATTGGAATTGGTCAGACTGACCATTCCCAGAAGGGTCTATACACAAGCGCATATGGATGTGGTGGCAGAATCTGTTATCGATGTTTTTGAGAATGCCAAAAGTGCAGGCGGACTTAAAATGGTTTATGAACCTCAATATCTGAGATTCTTCCAAGCCAGATTTGAAAAATTATAGAAACTATAATAAAAACAAAAAAACCGCAGCATGGGTGCTGCGGTTTTTTTTTGCCTTTATAATTTGAGAGAAATAATAAAAAAAGAAGACCTCGTAGGTTTTTGAAACCTACGAGGTCAAAAAACCGTGACTTCATCGAGGTAGCGCTATTTCAAACAATATTTCATATTTTTATCAAAAAAAATCTTTTTATTTTCAATCAGCCGGCTTAATACGGATTTGATTTGCTGTCCCACTTTCCGTTCCAATTCTTTTTGTGTAAAACAACCGGATTCTAATTCGGACAAAATAAAATCAGATAATTCCATATCGGTGAGAGAAGGTGCTTGCAAACAAATATCGCAAATGCCGCAAGGAGTGTCGGGCATTTCCTCAAAGTAACGAGACAAGAATTGACTTCTGCACAGATTCTTATTTTGCACATAGTCCGCCACGGTTTTCAGTTGATTCTTTTTGATATCGATTCGCTTCTGAAAATGCTTGATTTTCGACTGAAAAATATATCTATCTCTCGGAAGCATAAATCTGATTTGCAGATCATCGTTTCCTTGTCTGAAACTGATAACTTCTCTCTTGGCAAGTTTTTCTAAAACATCGATTAGTTCTTCTCGGCTAACAGATAATAAATCGGCGGTTTTTTGAAAATCTATCTTTATGGGAAAATGGAAAATATTGGCATAGGAACGCACAAAAATATCCAAAATCCGATATCCAAAACTTTGATTTGCAATGTAGTTTCTCAGATTTTCTTGCTGATAGAGAATTTGCACGGTAGAAAAATGGCGGACATTTTGGTTTAACTCAATAATTCCTTCTCTGTCAAACATTTGAAAGACAGCATAGGTTTTGGCAATCGGCAGTTTGAATCTTTTACAAAATTTCATCAAATTCAAGGAAACTTCCAAATCGGTTCCTTCGCCTTCGGCGATATAGAAATGATTATAGAGTGCTCTATAAATTTGCTCAATATCTGCCCTATTTGCCAATCCGTTTTCTGCTCTGTCTTTAAAATTTTTCAAATCATAATCCGCCAGCAATATAATTGCCTTTGCAGGATTTCCGTCTCTTCCTGCCCTCCCCGATTCTTGCACATAGTTTTCCAGAGAATCCGGCAAATCAAAATGAATCACTTTTCGCACATCAGGCTTGTCAATGCCCATTCCGAAAGCATTTGTGGCAAACATCATTCGTTTTTTGTCAATCAACCATTCTTTTAAGGTTTTTTGCTTATCGTCATAAGTCATTCCGCCGTGAAAAAAAGAAGCAGTATATCCTTTTTTTGACAAAAAATCCGCCAATGCATAAGTCTGCTTTCTTGTTCTGACATAGACAATTGAAGTTTCGTTTTTTTCAACCAACAGTTCAATAGCTGCAAGTTTATCTTCTACTTTATGTATCTCATAGGCAATATTTTCTCGAAAAACAGACCGATGATAAATTTCGGGGTTTTTAAGTTCCATATATTTAACGATATCGTCCGTGACCAATTGTTTTGCCGTTGCCGTCAAAGCCAATACGGGTGTTTCCGGATGTATTTTTCTTAAGACGGCTGTTTTGAGATATTGTGGTCTGAAATCGTGTCCCCATTCAGAAATACAATGGGCTTCGTCTATGGTGAACAAGCTCACAGACATTTCTGCAATTCTTTTTTGCACATATTCATTTTGAAGACGCTCGGGAGAAAGAAACAAGAACTTGGCATTTCCATAAGCGGCATTGTCTGACAAACGTTCCAATTCTCTAAAAGACAGGCTACCCGTCAAGGCAATGGCACCAATGCCTTTTTGTTGCAATTGCTGCACTTGATCTTCAATCAGCGCAATCAGCGGAGAAACAACAATCGTGATTCCGGGCAATGCCATTCCGGCTACTTGATAAATAACCGATTTGCCACTACCCGTGGGAAGAATGGCAAGAACATCTTTTTGAGACAAAATGGTTTTGATAATATCAAGCTGCGGAGGTCTAAAAGATTTATAACCCCAAAACTTTTTTAATATCTCAATCGGTTCGTGCAATTATTGATGTTTTTTAATACTTTTCAGGATATAGTCCACACGTTTATCCACGTTGCCAAAAGGGACAAAAATGAGATAATAGCCCAACTCCTTATAATAATTGACCAATTTGTTGTGTATCAATTGAGCTTGGTTAAAATTCTCATAACGTTCTTCATCCGTGACATATATTTCGTCCCAAGGCGGCATGATAAAAACAATTCGATCATAATGATGCGCTCTTGTTATATCTTCAAATTCCGATGGAATTTCCTGTTTGACATATCTCATATAAGCATTGACATCGGGAATGCCGCGATCAAAAAATATGACAGGTTTCGAGATTTGATCTGCTTGCATGAATTGAGCCACTCTTCCTTCCAACAACTTTTTGCTGAACAGATAAGGATCTTCTAAAAATAACTGCTCTATGCCTTGCTCTTGTGCTTCTCTGATAATATCTCTGGAAACCTCATCAAAACAATAGTAATTTCTGTTTCTCAATTCCTGAATGACGGTAGATTTTCCGGTACTCGGACCGCCTGTAATAACAATTTTTCTCGATTTCACCGTTTTATTGCTTATGTGTTTATAAGCAAACAAATATACACTATTTTTTTTCATTCGGAAAATATATATAAACACATCTATACCGGTAAAAACTTGTTTTCTTTGAATATTTTTGGATAGAATTTGCCGTAAATAACATGCTGCTTTCCACTCAGATGAAAAACAATTGTTCTTATTTAAAATTATTGACTATATTTATACTCAATAAGTGTTTGATTACAAATCAATTAATCACCGTCAAAAACTTTTTACTATGAAAAGCATCATGCTGGGCATGGCAATTTTATTTTTTAATTCGTTTTTTGCTCAATCCACATTTTTAGACAGTATTTCATCTCGTCTGCTGAATGAAAACAGAAAAATCAGGGTTTATCTGCCTGAATCTTTTAACCGGTCAGAACACAAAACATATCCGTTAATTTTGACTTTGGATGGCGAATATATGTTTCACAGTATTGTTGGCAGCGCCGAACTCTTGCTATTTGGAAACGAAATTCCTGAAGTTGTGATTGTGGGCATTGACCAAAACCATCGGAACAAAACATACAAGAAACCAAGAGAAATTGACTGTAAATATGATTATAAAACCGGGTTGCCCGTTGAAAAGGCTATTGCATTCAAAAAATTTATTTTAAAGGAGCTTATCCCCTATCTGGAAACAAAATATAGAATCGGAAAGTTCAGAACAGTCTGCGGACATTCGTTCACGGCAAACTATATCAACTATTTTTTGCTTGAAAAAGAATTGCCTTTTGATGCATTCATCGCCATAAGTCCGTATATTCCGGAACCTTTTGAAAAAAAACTTTATAAAGCCCTAGACAAAAAAACAGATTGGCTGTTTTATTATTTAAGCACCGGAGAAAACGATTTTCCGCAACACAGAGAATCAATCCTGAAATTAAACAATTCTCTATTCGGGAGAATTCTAAGTGCCAAATTCAAATATAAATTTGATGATTTTGACAAAGAAACACATCTTTCTCTTGTAGGCAGAAGCATGCCTTTTGCGCTTAGAAATGTTTTTTCCATTTATGCCCCCATCAGGTATAAAACCGTTAAATATCAAAAGGAAATTTTAAACTATCTTCTTCAAAAATATAATCGAATTCAGAAAATCTATGATATCAAACTAAAAATAAGACCATGGGATTTGTCTGTTGCTTCTGAAATTGCTCTGAAAAACAACGAATGGGTATCGATTAAAAAATTGGGAGATCTCACGGTATCTCTATATCCCGATATTTCAGACGGATATGCTTTATTGGCACAATATGAAGAAAAAGAATCGAATTATCAAAAAGCATTGGAACTCTATCAAAAGGCATATGATCGATTAAGAATAAAAAACATAATGAAGAAAATCAGCTATGATGAAAATATCAAAAGAATCAAAGAAAAACTGCGAGAATAGCAAATGAAAAGTTGAAAGTTCATAAAGTTCAAAGTTCATAAAGTTCAAAGTTCATAAAGTTCAAAGTTCATAAAGTTCAAAGTTCATAAAGTTGAAGGTTCATAAAGTTGAAGGTTCGTAAAGTTGAAGGTTTATAAACTTTGAGCTTTTTCCTTACACCTTTTTCCTTAAACACACCGAATTATGATTTTAGAAGTTTTTTTGCCACGAATGCACGAATTTAAAGGCAAGATTTACTTCTAAAATCTGCAATCATTTCGCCACTCTAACTTTATAAACTTTTTACTTTGAACTTTTCCCTTTCCGGCATGTCGAGTGATGAAGTCCCGCTTCATTGTATTGAGACGCCTTTCTCCTAATTTTTGACATTTTTTAGATTATTTGTAAAAATCATTGATTTTATTGCGGAATTATAAAAATAACAAGTGCTCTGTCTGTGGTATAAATATACTTATACAAATTTATCATATCTTCGTTCATAGACGAGAACTGCATTTGGCAGGCTGTTGCCATACATTTAAAATAAACAAAAATTGAACACTAAAAAATACATATTTAAATCAGAAAGGTTAGGATTTCGAAATTGGACAAGTAATGATTTGAAAGTATTATCAGAAATGAATTCCGATCCGGAAGTGATGGAACATTTCCCAAGTACATTAAGTGAAAAAGAAACAGAAAACTTATTAAAACGTCTAATCAATCACTATCATGAAAAAGGATATACCTATTATGCAACTGAAATTTTAGAAACAGGTGAATTAATCGGTTTTATCGGGTTAGCATATCAAACGTATAAAACCGAGTTTAGCCCTGCAACAGATATCGGGTGGCGTTTAAAAAAATCTGCATGGGGAAAAGGATACGCAACAGAGGGAGCAAAAAGATGTTTGGAATACGCTTTTAATGAGTTGAAAATAAACAAAATATTTTCAGTATGTACAATAAATAACAGTAAATCAGAAAATGTTATGAAAAAGATTGGAATGACAAAAAAAGGTGTGTTTACTCATCCCGAATTAACTGACTATCCTGAATATGAAAAGAATAATTGGTATGAAATAAACAATAACATGTGCTGACAAAGCTAAGCCTTCCCCTCCCTATAATTCCTAAACCCTAAGGCTAAACCGAGCCGTGCATGTGCGGAATTGTGTTGAAATGCCACCACCACCATCGTCCTGTCCAGCTTTTTATCATTATTTGTTGCTAATGTCTTGAGATGATATTTTTCAATCAAAAACAGCGTTTGGCAATGTCATGATAATCTTTTAAATTTGAAAAAATGAAAACACTCTGCAAGTTTGGAATTTTGAATAGGACTGCGTTTAGCAGAATATAAACTCTTAAAAACAATGCAAACTATGAAAAAAATATTTTTATTATTAGTTGTATTGCTAAACATCAACCGTATAAATGCACAAAAGCAAATAGTTAATTATTATCCGGTTAGCACCATTTTAAAAGAAACAGGCAAACTCGACAAAAGCGGTTTCCCGACAGGAAAATGGAAATATTATTCAAAAAACGGCACTTTGGATTATGAAATTGATTGGGAAATTAATTATATAAAAAAATATTATGCAACCGGTGAATTAAAAGAAGAAGGAAGGTTTATTCCCGAAACCGGTGTTCATATCGGGAAATGGATTGTTTATGATAAAAACGGAAAAATTAAAACACAAACAGTTTATGATGAAAACGGAACAGAATAAAAAAACACAGCCAATCAGACCACCAAAAGAAATGAATCAAAAAACCATCAATTTATTCAGAAAAAACATCAACTAAACAATAGATGTATTGAAAATCATAAATCTTCAATATTCATCAAATTTACAATTACACACTTATTTTTTACAAACTACAAAATTTTAAACAGATGAAAACCGGTATATTATTTTTAATAACATTTTCTATAATTTCAATAAAATCAGCAGGACAAAAGACAAGGATTGAAACAGAATTATTTAAGGTTAGATATGAAAAAGAAACTAAAAAATATGTTCTGGCAAGTTTGAAAATACTGGAATTTGTAAAAAATGAAGCAACTAAAAATGGATTTATCTTAAAGAAAAAAAAATTAAAATTCACTATAAAAAAATCAAACCGAACCTTATTATACATAGACAAAAAACTAAAAGGAATTGTATGGGAATACAAATCTCTAAATGATTTTTTGCCACCAAAGCAAAGCGGCAAAAAAAATGTCTACGGATTATGCCATGAATTTGGACACTTATTTATGTTTAACTTGACAAACAACCATAATAATTGGATGACAAGAGAATATGCCGAAGCCTGGGCTGATCTATTTGGAAATTATATGGTTGATTTGCTTTATGAAAAAAAAGAACAAGCAGTGTGGCCTGAACCACATGAATATTTAAAAAATGCCGGTCTCAGAGCAATGAACAAACGGATTAAAAAAAGAATTAATAATACTAAAAGGAAAAAATTTGAAACAGCCTCCTTATATTGGTTTGAGCTGAATAAAATAATAGGATTTGAGAATTTTAGCAGTTTGTTCAAAATGCTTGACAGAGAAAAAGTAAAAAACCCAAATGCAAGAAACAAATATCTGAAAGTTTTGAAACTGTTTAAAAAGGATTTTCAGTGGGACTCATGGTTTAAAAAATATGAAGCCTCAATAATAAGCAATTAACCAAAACAGGTTGAAAAAACAAAAATTTCACATACAGCTTTGCATATAACAACAAAAAGAGAATATCCGGCAATTGCCAACAAAAACAATTTTTACGGAATAAAAATTCTTCGTAAGTTTGTCGTAAATATATTTTATGCTTGACAGCCCTAAAAAAAAAGTTGAATTCTACGAGCGGCTAAAAACCGAATTGGAAAAAACAGCAAACTGGCCTGCGCAATATATGTATAAATTTATCGTCCCGAACACGGAACAGAATGAAAGAAAAATTAAAGACCGATTTAAAGATAAAAAACACGAATTTAGAAAAAACTATTCCCGATCCGGAAAATATCTTAGTGCTACAATAATTGCTCAGGAAACAAACCCTGAAAGCATTGTAGAACAATACAAATCAATGGAAGATATCAAAGGCTTGGTGGCTTTATAAAAAATATGGAAAAAGAATTTGAATATAATACCGACAGAGAAGAACTGAAAATCCCGGAATATGGTCGTCATATCCAACAAATGGTTGACTATGTCAAAACGATAAAAGATAAAGACCTGCGCAACAAAAACGTAAGAGCCATCATTCATCTGATGGGCAATAGAAACCCGCATTTGAGAGATGTGCCTGATTTTCAACACAAACTTTGGGATCATCTGTTTATCATGGCGGATTTTGACTTGGATGCAGACTCTCCCTTTGAAAAACCCGTTCCCGAAAAATTTATGGAAAAACCGGAGAAACTATCCTATCCGAAAAAAGGATACAGGTTCAGATATTACGGGCATATTATCAAAGAAATGATTGATGTTGTCGTGACTTGGCCTGACGGAGAACTCAAAGATTTGCTGATTCAAACCATTGCCAATCACATGAAAAAAAATTATTTGAATTGGAACAGAGACATGGTTGACGACAATGTTATTTTTGAACACCTGGCCATTCTATCCGACGGAAAAATCAGTCTGAACACAACCGACAACGAACTGAGAGAATCTTCTCAATTGATGAAAAAAAGAAACGGGCACAGAAACAATTCAAAAAACAAATACAAAAACTACAAAAAAAAATCAAAATAAATGGGCTCATTTATCATTGAAGGAGGACACCAACTCAAAGGTGGAATCACCCCGCAAGGCGCTAAAAACGAAGCATTGCAAATCATTAGTGCCGTTCTTCTAACAGAAGAAGAAGTCGTTATTTCAAATATTCCCAATATCATCGATGTCAACAAACTGATTGATATTCTCAGAAATTTAGGTGTTAAAATTCAGAAAAAATCAAAAGGAAAATACAGTTTCAAAGCAGACGACCTGAATCTGGACTATTTGCAATCTGACGAATTCCGAAAAAAAGGAGGCGCCCTGCGCGGATCCATTATGATTATGGGACCGCTGCTTGCTCGCTTTGGAAAAGCATATATGTCAAAACCGGGAGGCGACAAAATCGGGAGAAGACGCCTAGACACACATTTTGACGGTTTCATTCAATTAGGCGCCAAGCTCAAAGTGACAAAAAACGCTAAATTTTTTAGCGTTGAAGCAAAAAAACTCAAAGGAACCGATATGCTTTTAGACGAAGCATCCGTAACCGGAACCGCCAACATTGTTTTGGCCGCCGTACTTGCCGAAGGAACCACCACCATCTACAACGCCGCTTGCGAGCCTTATCTTCAACAACTAAGCAAAATGCTTAACCGCATGGGAGCAAAAATATCAGGCATCGGATCAAATCTGTTAAGCATTGAAGGCGTTAAAAAATTAGGAGGAACAAAACACAACATTCTGCCCGACATGATTGAAATCGGTAGTTGGATTGGATTGGCCGCCATCACCGAATCTGAAATTACAATCAAAAACGTAAGCTGGGAAAACTTAGGACAAATTCCAAGGGTTTTCAGAAAACTGGGAATCAACTTGGAAAGAAAAGGAGATGATATCTATATTCCGAAACAAGACAAATATACCATTCAGACCTTTATGGATGGCTCCATCATGAACATTGCCGATGCGCCATGGCCGGGATTCACTCCCGACCTGCTGAGCATTGTGCTTGTTACGGCAACACAAGCAGAAGGAACCGTTTTGGTTCATCAAAAAATGTTTGAAAGCAGATTGTTCTTTGTCGATAAGCTTATCGATATGGGCGCACAAATCATTCTAAACGATCCGCACAGAGCCACGGTTATCGGACTGAACAAAAGATATAAACTGCGAGGAACCACCATGAGCTCTCCCGATATCAGAGCCGGTATTTCATTGCTCATTGCCGCACTTTCTGCAGACGGAACCAGTGTGATTCACAATATCGAACAAATTGATCGAGGCTATGAAGCCATTGACAAAAAACTCAATGCATTGGGTGCAAAAATCCAAAGAGTCAAATCAGTATGAAACTAAAAGGAAAAGCACTACTTGAATTTCTAAATACGCAAATTGCAAAAAATACTTTGCTGGAAACCTTGAATATCACATTCACCGATGCCGGAACAGACTATCTGATTGCAGAAATGCCCGTAAACCCAAACGTGCACCAACCCATGGGATTATTGCACGGCGGCGCTACCGCCGCTTTGGCAGAAAGCGTGGGCAGCACGGCTTCTCACCTTTTTGTAGATATAGACGATTTTGAAATCAGAGGAATAGAATTGTCAATCAACCATTTGCGCAGCAAAAAAACAGGCATTGTCAAAGCAAAAGCAACGCCCATACATATTGGCAGAACCACGCATCTATGGCAAATTACGATTATAGACGAGCATGACAAAATGATTGCGCATGCCAAACTTACCAATATTGTCTTGGCAAAAAAATAAGGTTTTGAAAAAACTGGCAACATTGCTCGACAAAAAATTGCCTTTTGTGATTTATAAAAATCCCAATGACAATGCAATCTATATCATCCAACAAAAAGACAACAAAATATATACGGACAAACAACTGAAACAAAATGGCTTTTTCTTTGCTCCCTTTGATTTTGAAAGCCATCCGGTTGTTGTGTTTCCGGCAGACAAAATCAGCATCAAAAAATATAAACCGGAAAATATCCAAGCGGAACAAACAGATTTTTCCATTCATATCGAAGATGAACAATATCGAGATGCACACCTGCTGAAAGTGAGAAAAGCCATTGACGCCATTCAAAACAAACAGCTGACCAAAATGATTATCTCACGCAAACAAAGCCTGTCTTTCAATACTTTTACGCCCTACTACGCCCTGCTGAAACTAATGGCAAAACACCACAGCTCTTTTGTCTATCTGTGGCAACACCCGAAAGTGGGCACTTGGATGGGTGCCAGCCCGGAACTTCTGCTCCAAAACAAAGACGGATTGTTGCAAACCATGGCATTGGCGGGAACACTGCCCGCTGCAAAAAAACAAAAAATGAAATGGCAACAAAAAGAAATAGATGAGCAACAAATTGTCACCGACTATATTCTTGAAAAACTCAAGAACTACACATCAAACATTCAAACAAAAGGACCTGTAAGTGTTTTTCAAGGCAAAATTGCACACCTCAAAACCCAAATCTCGGCACAAATTGATGACTCTCAATTGGAAAAAATCATTCAAAGCTTTCACCCTACACCGGCTGTCTGCGGATTGCCCACAGAAAAAGCAAAAGAACTGATTCAAAAAATTGAAAAATACGACCGAAAATATTACACCGGATTTCTAGGTTTGAAAACACTCCGAAAAACCGAACTATTTGTCAATCTCAGATGTATGGAAATTGCCGAAAAGCACCTGAACATATATATTGGCGGCGGAATTACAAAAGACAGCAATGCGCAAAAAGAATGGGAAGAAACACAATATAAAGCTGCCGTTCTTTTGGATAGCATAAGATAAGGAGAAAGAAAAAAGTTTATAAAGTTGAAAGTTTATAAAGTTTATAAAGTTAGAGTGGCGAAATGATTGCAGATTTTAGAAGTAAATCTTGCCTTTAAATTCGTGCATTCGTGGCAAAAAAACTTCTAAAATCTCCAATCTACTAATCGCTTCGTTCAACTTTTCACTTTCAACTTTTCACTTTCAACTTT
>Ga0256846_1000389_pt1 | contig 18279 bp, 17 predicted proteins | sample TevniametaG_FD_189098 | JGI IMG/M metagenome (GOLD analysis project Ga0256846, IMG submission 189098) | Tube worm associated microbial communities from hydrothermal vent at the East Pacific Rise, Pacific Ocean - Tevnia | ecosystem: Host-associated > Annelida > Integument > Unclassified ...
GTATTATTATATATTTTTGCAGAGTACGAAACAACAATGCTGAACGATTTAACCGAAGAAGAAATCAAATTCACAAATGACACATTCCAAAAAGCATATTTACAAAAGCAATATAATCCTCAGGTAATTAACTTCGGACTTGGTATATTAATAAATTTAACCGTAAATATCAGGCATCAACATAGGAGATAATACTATATATAAACATTCGATTTATTAGGGCAATACATAACAATTGTATTGCTCTTTTCTTTTGGCTTGATTTTCGCTTGTATTTCTCTTGAATTAATTGAGAGAAAATATGCCGGAAAATAAATTTTTCAAGGAAATTGCATCACTGCCGACCGAGCAGAAAAATGAGATGACTCGCGATATTGACCTTGCGACAACAGAAGAAATATTGACAATGATAAACGATGAGGACGCAAAAGTTGCGGCGGCAGTTAGGGAAGAAATACCAAATATTACGCTCGCTGTTGATGCCATAACCGATGCTTTCAATAAGGGTGGACATCTATTCTATTTCGGTGCGGGTACAAGTGGACGTCTCGGTATCGTTGATGCTTCCGAATGCCCGCCGACTTATGGCACAGCCCCCGAAATGGTGCAAGGCGTAATTGCCGGCGGACGAGAGGCGGTTTTTAGGGCGCAGGAAGGAGCGGAAGACTTGCCGGAAAATGGCGCCAAGGAAATAATTGTGCGGAACATAATGCCGCCGGATATTGTTTGTGGTATTGCCGCATCAGGGAGAACTCCATTTGTTAAGGGGGCGCTGGACGAAGCAAATCGCCGTAGCTGTACGACCATTATTATTTCTACATCAGGACGCAACACACTGCTGGAACTTGGTATCAAGGCTGATATTTATATTTGTCCGATAGTAGGTCCGGAAGTTATCGCCGGTTCGACCCGTATGAAATCCGGTACTGCACAGAAATTAGTGTTAAATATGCTAACGACCGCCGCAATGGTGCGGCTTGGAAAAACCTACGAAAATGTAATGGTAGATTTGGAATTGACAAATGCTAAATTGCAAGAACGAGCAAAACGAATACTTATGGAAATTGCCGGCGTGCAATATGATGAAGCGGCAGAATATCTGGACAGAAGCGGCGGACACGTCAAGACTGCACTCGTGATGCTTATTGCAGGTGTTGATGTTACAGAGGCAAAGCAAATGTTGGAACGCTCCAATGGATTTATTCGCAAAGCAATTGAAATGTAGTATTAGCAATATGCTTAGAGTAGTTGATTGGCACTCAACGTTTCAGTATAATAGGGAGCAGTTCTATGAGCGACATTTAGTATAATTTATCGGACATCTGTTGAATGATATTTTGATGTTAGCAAAAGCATTATTTGCGTAATCTTGAATCAAAATAAAATTTCTTTTGACTAATTATTTTTACTCTATGATAATCCTTATGCTTACAATTAAGAATAATATTATATGCTGAGTGTATTATACTACTTGGCACCTTCAACGCTAATGATTTACCCTCATCTACCCAATTTTTACCAATATCGGAAAGCACTGTCGGAGCAGGGAATTGATGCCAGTTTGGCGGCAAATCATTTGGAGTTAATACGGTTATTGAGTCATCAGGAATTTCAATGCTCAAAATATCTAAGTCCGGTGTCATCATTGGGGGGATATGGACTAAGTTTTCGAGTAGTGCTATTTCTTTACTTTCTCCCGTATATAAAACAAACATTCCTTTTTTATTCCATCTTCCCGGAAAAACAGCCGCACCATACCCACTAATATCCGCCGCCCTCTTACTTTTAGTTATTCTATATACAATCATTATGGCTTAGCTGTACACTCCATATTCAATTCTTCCCAGCAAGTCTTTAACCTTAGATATACCTCCGGGTAGTTCTAATAATTCCTTTGGTTCCAAACCACCAAAAGCCGTATTAGGTAGCTCGAGCCATTTGAAGAAGTTTTCTTTATTTTCAAAAACTTCAAATCCATAAAGAAATAACTCGGCTAATTCAAAAAGTTGTATTGAATAATTTTTATCTAATTTTTTATTCCCCTTAATCCATCTGTAAATAGTAGGTTCGGAAATATTTAACAAATCTGCTGTAAAGCCACGCGAAATCTCAAAATATTTTTTAAAATTGAGAATAATATTAGAATTTAATCCTTTGGAGGCAATTGTTATAAAATCAAAAGGACTTTCGATATCCGACTTAATATACTTTTTCCCAAGAATACGTATAAGCTTCTCATAGCGTTCCGTAGTTGTTTTAATATTTTCTTTTTCTGCTATCATTATTAATATCCGTTTCTTATTTGATAATATATATTATTAAACGAAAATAAACAAATTTTGTTACATACACAAAACTATTTTACCTTTTATTAATTGCTTGTAATTGCAGCTAGCTAATAGAGGCGCCTAAAAAGGAAAACCTTCCGAAAGTTCAGAACATTCGGAAGGCTATTTTGTCTATTCTTGCACTTATTTTATTTTCAGATGGGCTTGTTGCACTTGCCACACTTCGTAGCTATCGTCTTTGTCATATACAAAAGCGATAATAGTGAGATGCTTCGGCACCCAGTCTTTTCCTGCGGGGATAGTGTATTTTACATTATCTTCAAATTTATCACCCTTGTTAATACCCTGAGCATTTAGCGGTTGCCCCCAAGCGCCGTTAATAGATGCCCGTAAAATGTGCATATGTACATAATCGGGAATATCGGACGGATGCTTGCGATAGTCCGTTTGATATTTGATTATGCTGTCCTCAACAATTAAAATCACAAAATTGTCATTAGCGTTTCCGTTTGCTACATATTCTATTTTGTAATCAACGGAAATTTCTTTACTGCTTGCAGTGTAGCTTGCATCTAAATCAATAACCAATTTCGCTTTTTCGGAAAGAACATTTTTAATAGCCGCTTCCCAGTCGCCTTTACGTTTGATATGGTCTTGCGAATAACCTACCCGCGAAATCATACCGTTGGGGTTACCCGCTTTGGAATTGCCAAAGAAAGAATCGTATTCATCGCCCTCCGGTGTTCGGAAGTCGTAAGAATATTTTGTTCCTTTCGGTTTTGCATAGCCGCCTGCGTGTACGGTCATCAAGACCAATCTATCGCCGTAATGTTCGTGCAGAGTAGTCGCCAGCTCGGCGGCAGAGGGACAGTTACCGCATTTAGCGCCTGTGTATTCTTCGAGTAGTACATTGCGTTTGTACTTGTTCGTATCAACGTTTGGTTTGCCTTTCTCTTCATAAGGCGGGGAAATCACATCGCAAGAAAATAATAGAAAAGACAATACAAATGCAATTGCAAGAGATGATTTTAATATGTTTTTCATAGCCTTTTAAAAATTAATTAATCAATTACTGTAATTTAAAGAGCGATTTCTTGAGCTGATTTCTCCTTGTGCGAGCCTCGCTCAAGTCGTCAAATATTTCATAATGCAATAGTTTCTTCGACTTAATGCCGAAATTCCGCTCGAACTTCGATTTGCTTTCGTAAATTCCTTTCATCAAGTCATCTGTCAATCCGACATAAAACGCTTTGCTGTCTCTGCCGGACAAGACATAAACAAAGTAATTCATAACTAACTCTCGGCAAATTTGTTAATATACTCATATATATAACAAATTTAGAAAGAAGTAGTTACACTAAGCCGCATACCGTTCGATGCAGGCACGGGACGGCAAACACCACCGACACATATTAGCCCGCCTCTTTGTTTACCAAAGGAGAAGGAAATCTGTGTTGCTTTTTTACAATAAGTAAAACTTGCAGACGGATAATGCAAGCGATAATCCTCATGCGGATTATTATAATTATATTCGTTCATTATCGAGAAGAACCAGTGCGGCGAAACCGAGTATTCAGCCAGCATAAAAATCCAATTGCCGTCCCGTCTGTCCGAATGGACGAAATTGGAATCCTGAGCAGACCAAAGATGCTGAACATCAAGCCGCAATGTATGCCTTCTTGCCACTTTGATTAGAGCCTCGACAACAACAATGTCTATGTGCATATTTCCGTATTTAGTCGCACCCTCGCTCTCCAGAACATCTTTATTATATATCTGATTGGCATAGAGCATTTTCGTTTGGAATTTCCTCGACCATGATTTGTCGAACTCAACAATAAATTCCTGATAGAACAAATCATCACCCCAAGTGCCGAAATTAGTATTATATGTATATTTATCAATATGATTAGTGTCAATACTTTTAATGAGCGAATAATTAATCATTAGGTCGGCATTTTTCTTATCATTAAATAATTTTTTCAGCCAACTTGTAGTCAATTCCAGTTGTAGCCCGGCTTCGCCATTGAACTGTGTGGCATAAGGATACATAGTAAGCATTCTGTAAGTATATAATTTGGAAAGCGGCGGAATGAAATTCATTTGCAATTTCTGTCCGACAGCATCGCGGTCCGTACGCATATCCATATTATCCAAATAATGATAAGAGAAATTTACACCCAATCCCTTTGGATAGACGGCACCTGTGAGGTACAAAGCCGTTCCCGGATTATAGGAATAATTATTTGTTGCATTCGGGTCGTTCTCTTTATAAGCATATTCAGCGTTCAAAGAAAAAATATCGTAATTCAAACTTGTGCGTCCTGTCCAAGCAAAGACATTCTCGGGTAGTTTGAGGAAAGAGCTATTATCCTTCTGATAACGACTGACAAACGAAGCACCGAAGTTCCAAACAATATCATCGGGCATAAAGCCGAACAAATCATTTGTATAAACATTCATATCGCCGCCGCGAATTAGCCCGTTCGACTGCTTCCAATATGTCCTCATTGTGCCGACAAGACCGGTTAGTTCAATACCTGCGGTCGGCGTTAGAGTAACCTTAGCACCATCAAGCGGATTATCCCACCCGAGCAGACGCTCTTCATAGGAACGGAAAATCAAACCGCTACCGAACTGTCCGTAGAAATTACCTGCTACAACGTCAATAAAATCATTCTTGTATCCCATAGAACGATAAGCAAAACCGTTGCCCTTCAATCGCGGGTCGTAACCGAGAATCGGGTCGAGATATGCTTCATATCTGAATGCGGCATAGAAGCCACCCAAGTCATAGTTTAGCCTGAACCAAGTATTTGATAATACAGTTTGCGATACTTTATCTGCACCGATTAATGTATCCTGCTTATATGTTTGTGCATCGAACTGGAAATTGCCGGATATATTTGCACCTGACAGAATATTTGATTGAGCCGAAGCCGAAAAATGGAGACCCAACCCAACAATAAGTAATGTTAATAGAAATTTCTTCATAATTTTCGCTTAGTGATTAAAACAAAAAACTAAATTAATAAATTTATTAGTAATTATTCAACAATTATTCTTATTTTAAACTGCGTTTAAGTAAATAAATGAATGGGAAAATATATGGCAAAAAATAATCTCGAAGAGCTTGCATCAGTAACTTTGACCCCATATATACAGAAAGCTACCGCACTAATTGGAGTACCCCGTAAAATCGGTGGCAATCAGTTTAGGCACATGATGGCTACACTTGGCATTCTAGTCGATTACAAAATTGTTGACTCCATTATATTAAAGGCGTCAGTAATTCACGACCTGCTCGAAGATGTACCGGAGACAGACCAGCAGATTATACTGAATGCCGATACAGAGGGTAGCGAAGTGCTAACTATCGTCAGGGAATTAACACACAGTCCTGATGAATCGAAAATCGAATATTTACGGAGAATTCGGGACGAGGGTTCCGAAAAATCACAAATAATCAAACTTGCCGATAGAATAAGTAATTTGACGGACATCAATACTGATATTTTCGATTATGAATTTATATCACGCTATATTGATGAAACCGAAAAATACATCTTACCAATTGCTAAAGAAATAAATGAGGATATGTACAAAGAACTTTCGGATTTGATTGTTCGCAAGAAAAAATTAATAACAAATCTTCGGCAGATGCAGAGTATTCTGAAAAATCTATTTTCAAAAAAACAAACAAATAACCATTAACATTTTTTCAGCGATAAACACTCCCTATTGCCAAGCCCGACACATCAAGCCGAATATGTCCCCCTTCGGAGGGGGTGCCTGCGGAGCAGGCAGGGAAGGATAAAACGACATTCCCCAGCACATCATACACTTTAACCGCACCCTGAAGGATGCGGTTTTGTTTTTGACTATTCACCCCCTCGCCCATTTAGAGTGGGCTGGGGTGAGGAGCGGCTGTTTCCCTGACCCCCGCCCCCTGAATCCTAAATCCTAACTCTACATTTTCACAAACTTATACATCTTACTGCCCACACGCACAAAATACATGCCCGCCGCCAAGCCCGACACATCAAGCCGAATATGTCCCCCTTCGGAGGGGGTGCCTGCGGAGCAGGCGGGGGAGGATAAAACCTTATTCCCCAGCACATCATACACTTTAACCGCATCCTTTAGGGTGCGGTTTTTTATTATGAAAATTTCAACTCAGGGTTTCTTTATATCACCTCTCCGTCAAAGCTTCGCTTTGCCACCTCTCCTTAATCAAAGAGAGGAAAAGAAAGGCAAAAGGCATAAATTAGCTTCGCCGCTGCTTCGCTGTCGTAGGAATGGCATTGATGCGAGAAAGACAAAACAGCCCTCGGGAGTGAATAAACAATCTATCTACCCTCAACGTGTAGGATTGTTGTTTTTTTCTTTAATGTTCGCAAGATGATATAAACAGTTAAACCAAAAGCAAAGAAAGCCAGCCAAAAATAATTAAGCCGTATCGTACCGAAAATTATATAATGTGCGATAATGTCGAGTAACGGAAAAATAAGCGTTATCTCGAAGAATGCCGTATATTCGCGTTTAAGTACATTGCGAAATGAAAAAGGCAATTCCGGTTTTTTATATTGTCCAAACTTCGGCAGAAATGCAGGAACGCCTGCCGCCCAATCTTCATATTCCTTGCCATATTTTCGCCGCAGAAATTCCTCCTCGGCAAACATAATTCGTTCATAGTATATCCAGAATGCAAGTGAAGACGAAGCGATGAACCAAAGTGATTGCGTAAATAGAATAAAGCCAAAAAAGATTAGAAAATTCCCGAGATATAGCGGATGCCTGACAATTGAATATATTCCCTGTGTATTCAGATATTCGGCAACTTGTCCCTCTTTTGTATTGCGTCCCGAAGTACCTGCCGGCGTATGTGCAATTGTAAATGCACGTATATATAAGCCGATAAATGAAACAAGAACGCATAATATTTCATACGTTGCTTGAGCCAATAAGCCATAATTCCATTCGATAAAATATGAATATCGCAAAGTATAGAACAACAATGGAAAGAGTAGTATAGGAAGCCAACTCCGCCTAACAAATAGCCAGTTGCCCTGTTTTTCAAATTCTTCTTTTAGTGCCATAATAATTATTATTGTATAAAAAGCAATTGCAAATTACTAAAAATCAAAGCCAATAAAAAGCGATGCAATGAATGCCAAGCTAAACATATACTAATGTGCTTCGAGCCAGTTTTTCCCTGTACCGGTATCGACAAGTAAGGGAATATCTCCAAGCAATAGAGCGGATTCCATCTGCTTAACAACCAATTCAGTCAGAGCCGAAACCTCACTCTCAAATACTTCAAACACAAGTTCATCGTGAACTTGTAACATCATCAAAGATTTGAAACCTTGTCGCCGCATCTCTTTATCAATATTAATCATCGCAATTTTGAGCATATCGGAAGCAGTACCTTGAATCGGTAAATTAATTGCCGCTCTTTCGTCAGCTGTTTTCAAATTGTGATTTTTGGAATTAATATTTTTGAAATAACGGCGGCGACCAAGTAGGGTTTGTGCATAGCCATTCTTTTCTACAAACTGAATTGTGTCATCAATATATTGCTTAATTCCCGGATATTTTTCAAAGTAGTTTTCAATAATTGTCTTTGCTTCGTTACGCGAAATACCCAGCCGTTGCGAAAGTCCGAATGCTCCAAGACCGTACATAATGCCGAAGTTTACGGTTTTTGCTACGCGGCGTTGAGGGGCGTCCACTTCGTCCAGAGTCTTATCGAAAAGCAATGCCGCAGTTGCCGAGTGAATATCCAAACCCTGCCGGAAACTTTCGATAAGGTTTTTATCGCCTGACATATAAGCCATAATGCGAAGTTCCACTTGTGAATAATCGGCGGAAAGAATCACTGCATCGGGACGTCCCGGAATAAATGCTCTACGTATTTCCTTCCCTAATTCCGTGCGTATGGGAATATTCTGCAAGTTCGGTTCGGTTGATGATAGACGTCCTGTGCTAGCTATTGTCTGATTATATGTGGTATGAATACGTCCCGTTTCGGGTGAAATTAATTTGGGCAAAGCGTCAATATATGTAGCATTTAATTTTTTCAATTGCCTGTATTCGAGGACGTATTCCGCAATTGGATAAAAAGGTGCTATCTCCGTCAGTACTGTAACATTAGTCGAAAAACCTGTTTTAGTCTTTTTGCCGGCGGGTATTTGCATCTTATTGAACATAATTTCCGCCAGTTGTTTCGGCGAATCAATATTAAATTCTTCACCTGCTTCATCAAATATTTTTTTGCTAAGTTCATCAATGCCGGCACTAATTTTTTTCGAGAGTTCACTTAGCATTTCCGGAGCAATAGCAATTCCGTTCCTTTCCATTTTAGTTAATATCTCAATCAGGGGAAATTCAATTTCTTCGGCTAATTTTATCAACTGTTCTTTTTCAAGTTCGGGTTTTAGCATATTATATAAACGAAAAGCGAGGTCTGCATCTTCGCCGGCATACTCTGCAATGCGGGAGGGCTCAATATCTCGCATTGATTTTTGTTCACTTTTTTTCGCCCCGATTAACGAGGAAATAGGAATAGGTTTATAGTTCAGCCATTTTTGCGAGAGAGCATCGAGATTATGTGCAGTGTCGGGGTTTAGCAAATATGATGCAATCATCGTATCGAATACAACAGGAGACAGTTCGCAACCAAAGCGGCTAAGAATAAATGTGTCGAATTTAATGTTCTGACCTATTTTTCCATATTTTGAATTTTCAAGGATTGGAGCTAATTTTTCGAGAACATAACTAAGCGGCAATAATTCATCTCTAAATTTAATCTCGCTGTCTTCATCATTTTTATCATCAATATTTGCAAATAGAGAATCATCGGAGAATGATTTATCTTCCGCATTATCTTTCTTATTATCGGTAAATACTGAAATATAATACGCTTTTTTTTCTTCGGCACAGAGTGCAATACCGACAATATCACAAGTTTGCCGATTGAGTGAACTCGTCTCCAAATCTACAGAAATAATTGGCTTATTGAATAAGTCATTTAGCATCTCGTCTAATAGACTTTCATTTTTAATATGTATATACCTGTGTTTCGTATTGTCGGCATTATTCTCATTTTGTAATGGAGCGGGAGCGGACGGAGCAATGTCAATACCATCGAGCAATCCTCTCTCAGCCCAATGTTTACGTATCGCAAAGAAACCTGCTTCGGCAAAGAAATTATCTAATGAGTGATAGTCGGGTGTTCCCCAATGTAAATCCTCTAACTTTTCGTTTGTTTCTACATCTGTTTTGATAGTAACGAGAAATTTAGCAAGCAAAGCATTTTCCTTGCCTTCGATTAGCTTCTTCTTCACTGAGGGTTTTTCTATTTCGTCAATATGCTCATATAGGTTCTCAATAGAATTGTATTTTTGAATAAGGGGAATGGCGGTTTTCTCGCCAATTCCTTTTACGCCCGGAATATTATCAGAACTATCGCCAATCAATGCAAGAACATCAATAACTTGCTCGGGAATAACGCCGAATTTGTCAAACACACCGCTAATGTCAATAATATTAAAACCTGTTTTTCCTTTTGTTTCCGGTTTATATAACTTCACATAATCATTAACGAGCTGATAATAATCTTTGTCATTAGTCAGGCAAACTGTTTCGATTTTTTTCTCGGAGGCAAGTTTGGAAAAAGTACCTATAATATCGTCTGCCTCGAAGCCTGCTTTTTCGACACGCGGTATAGCGATTAAATCCAGAAATTGCTTAATACGAGCAAGCTGAGGCACAAGGTCTTCGGGAAATGCCGCTCTGTTTGCTTTGTATTCTTTATATATTTTGTGTCTGAAAGTCGGCTCGGCGCGGTCGAAAACAACAGCAATATTTTCCGGTCTTTCCTTTTGGAGCAATGTTGTAAGGATATTAACAAAAGCAAAAAGAGCAAAAGTCGGTTCGCCATTTGAGTTTTTCAATCCACTGCGTTGCATAGCATGATACGCTCTGAATACAACGGACATTCCGTCTATCAAATATAATTTATCCATTTCCGGATTTCCTTGATTTAATAATTTTCAAATTAAGAAGAGAGGAGCAATAAAACAAAAAAGACTACCGGATTACCGGCAGTCTTTTTATAGCTACAGTAATTATTTTAAAGAACCGATTGAAGATGTTCTTCGATTTTTTGTTTTGGAACTGCACCGACAATATTACCGACTACTTCACCGTTTTTGAAAATCATCAATGTAGGAATTGAGCGAATGCCCAATTCTCTTGCAGTATTCTGATTATTATCAACGTCTAATTTCATCACTTTTACTTTACCGGCATATTCCTCTGCAAGTGCTTCGACATGGGGAGCAATCAAGCGGCAGGGGGCGCACCAAGTTGCCCAAAAATCAATAAGTACCGGAATGTCCGATTTAATAACTTCACTTTCAAAAGTTGCATCAGTGAGATGAATAAGGTTACCCATATTAAATTCTCCAAATGTATATAAATTAACAAAAATTTTATTTTCTATGTTGGAATATAGTCGTTCATTTTAAAAGAATATTTTATTATAATTTCAATTTGTAATCTTCCGGGTCTATATCGGGTTCTTGATGAATTAGTATTTGGCTATTCGGTATTTCCCGTTTAATTTCCGATTCTACACGCTCGGCTATTCGATGTGCTTCCTCAATTGTTATTGTCGGCTCAACGTGTATTGTTGCCGCTATGAATGTGGTCGCACCAGACGAGCGAACTTTAACATCGTGGAAATATCGAACTTCGTTGCAATTAGCGAGTATGCTCTCAACAATTGCCCGTGCATTTGCCGGCGAACGGTCAAGCAGTACATCAATGGCGCGTTTACCCAAGCGAAAACTTATACCGACAACAATCAGTGCCACCACCAAAGCGGCAAAGGCATCGGCGGAATAAAAACCATAAGATGCACCAACCAAACCGAGAAGCACAACAAAAGAACTGAGAATATCGGTAGAAAAATGCAGGGCGTCCGCTTCGAGTGCCTGACTATTATATTTTTTTGCAATTTTCATCAGCCGCCGTGAACGGGAAATATCAACTATTATGGAGATAATGACAACGGCGTAAGACCATATTGTTATTTTGATAATGACTTCGCCCGATGACAATCTGCCGACTGCTTCCCAGACAATCCACACACAAGTAAGTAATAGCAGTAAAGTCTCAAAGAGAGCGGAAAGATTTTCCACTTTGCCGTGTCCGAAATTATGTTCTTTATCGGGAGGCTTGTCTGCAATCTTCACGGCAAAGAAAGTCATCATTGCCGCAATTAAATCCAAGCCGGAGTGAAGTGCTTCGGACAATATCCCGAGTGAACCGGTAATAAGCCCTACTATTAGTTTCATAGCCGTAAGAAATATTGCCGCTAATACAGAAGTAAAAGCAACAGTTCGCTTTTCTTTCTTCTCAATATTTTTTGCACTTGTATTCAAAATCAATTCTTAATAAAAAAACTATCCCCTTGCAAAAGGCAGGGGGATAGAAATTACGAATAATAAAAACAATCTCAAAGAATCGTTTTATTTCTTTTTGGTTGCTTTCTTTTTTGTTGTTTTTTTCTTTGCGGCAGTTTTCTTTGCGGGTGCATCGTATTTAACAATGTTTTCCGCAACGGATTTACCCTGCATAAATTGAAGTAAATAGTCGCGACCGCCGGCTTTTGAATCCGTACCGGACATATTGAAACCACCGAAAGGCTGTACATCAACCAAGGCGCCCGTGCATTTACGATTGAAATACAAGTTACCCACGTGGAATTCGTTTCTTGCTCTATCAATTTTTTCTTTATTGAGCGAATAGACGCCGCCGGTTAATCCGTAAATCGTATCGTTGGCAATTTTCAATGCGTGGTCGTAGTTGTTTGCCTTTATTACGGCAAGAACCGGACCGAATACTTCTTCCTGAGCCAAGCGTGCAGAGGGCTTAATGTCTGTAAATACAGTAGGTTCAATGAAGTATCCGGGGAGACCTTTTACTTTTTTGCCGCCAACTAATAATTTGCCCTCTTTTTTGCCAATTTCAATATATTCCAAAATAGAGAGGAAAGGACCTTTATTGACAACAGGACCGATTTTGACATTATCCATAGGTTCACCTATTTCAAGAGCTTCGACAGCGGCTTTCAATTTCTCGTTAAATTCTTTGTAAATCTCTTTATCAACAATAGCTCGGGAGCAAGCGGAGCATTTCTGCCCTTGGAAACCGAAAGCGGAAGTAACAACACCCTGAACGGCTTCGTCAATATTGGCTTCGCTATCAACAATAATTGCATCTTTGCCGCCCATTTCATTAACAACTCTCTTTATCCAGATTTGGTCTTTGCCTTTCTTGACGTATCTCGGGTCTTTCTGCGGGAACTGATTGGCTTTCTCAATAATGCGAAGTCCAACTTCCATAGAACCCGTAAATGCAATGAACCTTGTCTGCTGATGCTGGACAAGATAATCGCCTGCTTCGGCACCGCTTGCCACAAGGAAATTCAAAACGCCTTTGGGCAATCCGACTTCCTGCATAATTTCATTTAAGAGCTGTCCCATCATAGGAGAATCGGAAGATGGTTTAAGAACAACTGTATTACCGGCAACAATAGCGGCAGTTGTCATACCGGCAAGAATTGCCATTGGGAAATTCCAAGGAGGAATAACAACACCCACACCGAGCGGAATATAGAAATAATCGTTGTTCTCGCCGGGATAAGGGGTCAATGGTTGTTTCTGTGCATAACGAATTGCTTCGCGTCCATAGAATTCCAGAAAATCAATGGCTTCGCAAGTATCAGCATCAGCTTCGAGATAATTTTTACCAACTTCGGAAATCATCCAAGCATTAATCTCGTAGCGGCGGCGTTTCATTACTTTTGCCGCTTTCAATAGATAGTTTGCTCTTTCTTTTGCAGGAACATTCTTCCAAGTTTCAAAAGCTTTTGCCGCCGCTTTTATTGCTTTTTCGGCTTCGGGCTGTCCGGCTTTTTGGAATATTCCAACTACTTCTTTCGGATTGGCAGGATTGATTGATGTTGTTTTTTTCTTTGTGTAAATCTTTTTACCATCAATAAAATTGGGATACTGCTTGCCGAAACTTTTGCGAACTTCTTCGATTGCTTTGCGCTGTTTTGTCGCTGTGGCTTTGTTCGAGAAATCAAGATATGTCATATTCTTGAACGTTGTCATTAGGCTACTCCTATAATACTGTATAAAAACTAAATGTTATTTTCCGTTTTTCAGAAGTTCAAAATTACAAAAGCAAATTGTTTTATCAATAAGAAATCTTTAATTTTTAAACAATTAAATAATAATCAAACGGCAGTTTAACCGTGTTAAATAGAATAGAAAAGTCGTTCAAATTGTATTTTTCGATTTTTTTATGCTATTGATGTTATTTAACATTTGAACAGGGGGGAATGATGCGGCATACGAACGCAGAGATTTCGTTTGCTAAGCTCGAATATAATTTGAACTTCATCAGGCAAGCGGCTGGAAAATCTCGGATATTAGCCGTTGTAAAAGCTAATGCTTACGGACACGGTATTGTGGGAATATCGAAGAAACTCGAAGAACTCGGTGTTAATCTGTTTGGGGTAGCCTATGCAGACGAAGGCGTAATGTTGCGTCAAGCCGGTATTGGAGGTAGAATATATGTGCTTATACCCGAATCAAACGGCAATGCACGGCTTTGCGTAGAGCATAATTTAATACCTACCCTATCATCACTTGATTTTCTTGATGCGCTCAATAGCGAAGCGGCAAAGGTAAACAAAACGGTTAATGCTCATCTATTTATTGATACGGGTATGAATCGCGAAGGCATAAGCCCCGATTCCGCAATTGATTTTATGCGTCAGGCAAAAAAATATAATAATGTAAACATTAACGGCATTTGCACCCATTTTGCTACGGCAACATCGCAAATGGTTTTTGCCGCTAGACAATTGGAACTTTTTAATGAAACATTAGGAATATTAAAGAATAATGGATTTGAATTTGATGAAATTCATGCGGCAAACTCTGCGGCAATGGTTGTGCTTCCCGATTCGAAATTCAATATTGTGCGTTCGGGTTTATTGCTGTATGGCTATCCACCTACGGTAACAGGTGATACAAGCTTTGACGTCAAGCCGATTATGACTATTAAATCAAAAGTAATCTCTGTAAGAAGAATAGCCAAAGGGGATACTGTCGGTTATAGTATGAAATATATTTCGGATAGAGAGCGAACTATTGCCACAATTCCCATTGGTTACGGAGACGGCTATTTGCGCTCGCTGACAAATAAAGCGGAATGTATCGTCAATGGTAAGCGATATAGAATTGTAGGCACTGTTTGTATGGATTCCTGTATGATAGATGTCGGTGATGACGCCATTATGCCTGATGACGAAGTACTCCTACTCGGCGGCAATCCCGAGGGCGATTTTGTTTCCGCTTATGAATTGGCGGCGTATGCAGATACAATTCCTTATGAACTATTGGCGGCTGTTTCGGCACGTGTACCGCGTAAATATATTGATTAGTCGGATATTTCAGCATTAATTTTCCGAAAATGTTAAAAATTGTGGAAAACACAAAAAGATAATTATTTATCTTGCTAATTGTGAAAAAAAGCGAAAACAATAATGTATAAAATAAAATTACACAATTTCGAGGGACCTTTCGATTTGCTCCTGTATTTTATCAAACGGGACGAATTGGATATTTACGATATTCCTATTTCGAGGATTACCGAAGAGTTCCTTAATTATGTGCAAATGATGCAATTGCTTGATTTGGAACTTGCGGGCGAGTTCTTGGTAATGGCGGCTAATTTGATGCTGATTAAAACACAAATGTTGCTACCGCGTAACAATGACGGAGAGGACGGAGATGCAGAAGACCCGAGAACGGATTTAATCAATCAGCTTATTGAATACAAGCAGATGAAGGAAGCCTCAAAAGAACTCGGCGTAATTGCGGAAGAGCAAAAATTTATTCTATACAGGAACTCCTTCGAGGAGGACAGAAAACTTGCCAAGGAATCAATTGAACCGCAATATAAGGAATCGACAGTAGTTGATTTGGTTGCCGCTCTGCGTAAGGCGTTAAGTCGCTCGGACATTGCCCTGCAACCTCATCTGGTCAAACGCTATGCCGTTACTGTCGAAGAACGCTCCGAATGGTTGCTCACAACACTCAAAGCCCAAAAGCGTATTTCATTTATGGATATTCTATTGAATGAGTCGAGACCCGTAATAGTTGTAACATTTTTATCTATATTGGAATTAATTAGAGCGGGCAAAATATTTGCATTTCAATCCGATTCTTTCGATGACATTATTATCACCGAAAAACCGGCTTTTAATTTAAATTAGAAATAAATAGAGAAAAATTATGGATAACAATAAACCACTGTTTTTAAAACTATCGCGTGAAGACCAGAAGGCGGCACTCGAAGCACTTATTTTTGCTTCCGAGGAGCCGGTTACTTATGATACTTTATTCAAAATATTGGTTGTTGGTAAAAATGTTAAAATTCCCGTAAGCGTACATAATGAAGAGCAAGAGCAGAAACAGAACGGCAGTTCGGAACCGCTCACCGAATCTTCTTTTGATTATGAGAAAGAAGCAAAATCAAAATGGGATTTTTCAGTTGGTCTTTTCGAGGAATTGATAACGGAAATCAATATAGAATTAATCAATACAAATCGTCCCTTCCAAATAATTCAGGTGGGCGGCGGCTGGCAATTCGGCACACGTAAGGAGTTCGGCGAATTGATTCATCATCTTACGCGCAGCAGACCAAAGCGAAGATTTTCGCAAGCGGCTCTGGAATGTCTTGCTATCATTGCGTATCGTCAGCCGGTTACCAAACCGGAAGTTGACCAAATCCGCGGAGTTAATTCCAATGAAGTTGTCAATTCGCTTGTCGAAAAAAATCTGGTAGAACCGGTTGGTCAGAAAGAAACAATTGGTAAACCTTGGATGTTCGGTACAACTACGGATTTCCTAAAAGCATTCGGACTTAACTCAATTGAGGAATTACCCAAACTGCGTGAACTTGACGAAGTAGTCCAAATGCTGAATGCAGAAAACCCCGATGAGGAAATAGTTATTGATGCCACAGGCGAAAAAGAAGAATCTAAATCAGCTGAAATAGAAGAAGCAAAAGATAATGAGAACCTTCCTCCGACAGTTGAGAGCAATGTTGAAGCGGACAAACAGCAGAATAATGCTGACGATGAATTTGAAGAGCTCCTTGTTGAAGTGGATAAATCAACTGATGATGTGCAGGTAGAGGCAGAAACATTAAAAGACAATACGCAGGTCGGCACCGTACTTGCGGAAGATTCCGCCGAAGCGGAAGAACAAGACGGGCAAGAATTATAACTGTGAAAAATGATTGAGTATAACTGCACTACTTGACGCTACATTTAGCGAAGGTACTTTTGGGCTTATGGGTATATGTATTATCATATCGCTCAGTGCCAGAACTTCGGGGCTAATACCTATGCCTTCATTTCCGAAAATAAAACAATAGCGATTATCCATAGGTTTGAATTCGCTCAATGCTTGCGAATCTTCGCTTATTTCGATTGAAATAATTTTGCAATCCTTCTCTTTTAGGTGTTTTATCGTTTCGATAATATTATTGGAATGATGAACAGCCAAGCGAAAAACATTTCCCATTGAAACGCGCACGGAGCGGCGTAAGTATGGCGAAATACTCGCTTCGTCATAAACAATAGATTGAAATCCGAAAGCGGCGGCATTGCGAACAATAGAACCGACATTTTCAGCATTTGCCAGTGCGTTGAATATAATAAGCGGATAGTTCAATTTGCCCAACGGTACATCGTCCGGTTGCCTTCCTATTGCCAGAAAGCCGTAATGCAAGCGATAACCGACAATTTGTCTCATTAGTGATATATCCGCAAAATATATATTTTCATCGCTTATGGATTTGCTTGCAATCAAATCGGAGTATTGTTCCAAATATTGCTTTGTACCGAAAATCGAAACTATTTCAATATCCGATTGGAGTAATTTGACAACAACTTTTTCTTCCTCTGCCACAAAAGCACGATTGTCCTTATGCAGTTTAGGTGTAAATCTCAGACTGCGATAAAATGCAATTCTCTCGTCTTCGATGTCATTTATATAAATCATTGTTTAGCACTTGGTTTCTTTGGATTTGACTTAATGAACACGCGGAGTAGTTTTTCTACTTCACGAGAAGAACCGAAATCACTGCCGAGAAAGGCGTTCTCATTGAACGACTCGCTCTGGTGTACAATATCGTTCTCTTCTTCCTGCTTTGTATAAATAAGTGAAAAGGCATAGGTAACGAGCAAGGAAAATTCCAAGCCGAGTGCAAACAGCACAACCGATGGCTGTGTAGGCGGGATAAATTTCAAGCCGCGAAGACCGACTATAATAATAAGAACAGCGGCGCCGATATATACAAAACCCAATACGGCATTACCGTATTTGATAGTAAAATAAAAACGCATATACATTGCCAGCCCGTCATTCAAGTGTATTAGCTGATAAAAGAACGAAGCATCTCGCCAAATAATCGCACGTTGTAATATTTTCAAATCTTCAATGGAAATGCCCCAATCGTCTGAATATTCGTACATTTGTTTCAAATCCGCATTGCGTATTTGAGTAACGATTTCCGTCATCTCGTTATCGGTATTATCACCATAGGAATTTACAGCAATAGTATTCAGCAAATTTGCTATTTCGCGCTCTATCTTTTGACGCATAAAACCGATAGAAATAGGAAGTAGCGAGCTAATGGTTATGGCAAAAACCGAACCGATGATTAATACAAATGAAACAAATGACAGAACAGGATTAAACCAATAGCGCGATTCCTGTGGTGTACCCTTATATACATCTACTGCCCAAGAAAAGAAATAATGCGTTGTTTGCGGATTTGCCTTTGAATCAAGCATATATGACACTTTCTCGCCTTGATTATATACTGCTCCCGA
>Ga0256846_1000390_pt1 | contig 18255 bp, 12 predicted proteins | sample TevniametaG_FD_189098 | JGI IMG/M metagenome (GOLD analysis project Ga0256846, IMG submission 189098) | Tube worm associated microbial communities from hydrothermal vent at the East Pacific Rise, Pacific Ocean - Tevnia | ecosystem: Host-associated > Annelida > Integument > Unclassified ...
GGTATATTGTCCAGTATTGAAATACCTGCAATTTTCTCGCGCCGTTTTCTCTGAAAGGTTATTACAGACCTGTGAGCCTCATCCCTGACATTCTGCAGAAGATAAAGCCCCTTGAGATACGGCCGGGTGTTCAGAGGATTTGAACGGCCTGGAACATAAACCTTGTCAAATTTTTCCCCTTTTGTTTCATCCTTTTTTGCAAGCCCTGCAACGGCAAACCTGCCCTCAAGCCCGCATTCCTTCATCACGGCCATTGCTACTGAAAGCTGGCCCTTGCCTCCGTCCACCACAAGCAGATCAGGATACGGCATCTGATCTGAATCCCTGGAAAATCTTCTTGAAAGGACCTGATACATATATGCATAATCATCCTGGAACTGCATATCCCGGATAATGTATTTTCTGTACCATGCCTTATCAGGCCTTCCATCTGTAAATACAACCATGGAAGACACAGGGTTCTGGCCTGAAAGATTTGAATTATCAAAACATTCAATCCTGGATGGAAGCCTGTCCATGCCCATGAGCTGCTTTAACATGACAAGAGCTGCATGATCCTGCGCCTCTTTTTCCAGAATTTTTTCAAGTTCCCTTGAAGCATTGATCTGAGCCATTTCAACAAGTTTTCTTTTAGGCCCTCTTACAGGCCTCTGTATACTGACCTTTCTGCCTTTCTTGTCTGAAAGCCTGCCTTCAAGAAATTCTTTTATGTCAATTTCATGATTCACAAGTATTGAAGTGGGTATAAATCCTGTATTCTTATAATATGGCCCAAAAAAACCCGCCAGAATTTCATGCCCCTGCCTGAATCCAAGGTCAAAGGGATAATGGGCAGTGTCAATGAGAAATCCTGACCTTACCATCATAACCGTGACAACAGCCTTTGCCCTGTCTGCTGCCACAGCAATTATATCCCTGTCCATAAGATCAGGGCTTGCCACCACCTGTTTTTCCATTACATTTTCAATGGCTCTGATTGTGTCCCTTGTTTTTGCCGCTTCTTCATATTCCAGTGCATCAGCATGTTCCGCCATCTTTCGCTTCAGCCTTGCTGTCACCTGTTTTGATTTTCCCTTAAGAAAAAGTACGGCATCCTTGACATGTTTTCTGTATTCAGAGGGAGAAATTTCATTGCAGCACGGCCCCATGCACGCCCTGATCTGAAAATTTAAGCACGGCCTTGACCTGTTTTTAAACTGTGTATCCCTGCACCTTCTCAATCTGAAAATCTTCTGTATTTGTTTAAGAGTACGGTTGACACTGGAACTTGAAGAATAGGGGCCAAAATAAAGCGCCCCGTCTTTCTTTATTTTCCTGACCCTCTGAATGGAAGGATAATCCTGGGACATGTCAATCCTGAGCAGCGGATAGTTCTTGCCGTCCTTGAGTATTACATTATACCTGGGATTCAGTTTCTTGATAAGGTTGGATTCAAGAATAAAGGCCTCATGCCCGGATGATGTTATGACAATGTCAAAATCCTTTACCGTTTCAAGGAGAGCCGCTGTTTTGGGATCATGATTATTTTTCTTCACAAAATATGCAGCCAGCCTTTTTTTAAGGTCATTGGCCTTGCCCACATATATTGTTTTCCCTGCTCTGTCCTTCATCAGGTATACTCCCGGGCTGTGGGGAGTCTGTCTGTATTTTTCAGTCAGAAAATCCGTCATTTTCCGGCACAGTGTTTCATGGCATTGAGTTGTCTTATCTTGTCCCTGTATTCTGCGGCCTTTTCAAATTCAAGGTTTTCAGCAGCTTTTTTCATTCTGCATTCAAGATCCCGTACAATATCGTCAAAATCAAGTTCCCGGGCCTCATATGCCTTTATATCCTCATCCACGGCAGGCACGGCAATGTCTGAATCTTCATGCATGGAATAATCAAATGATTTTATGTTTTTTCTGATGGTGGCAGGAACAATATTATGTCTTTCATTGTATGCTTTCTGAATTTTTCTGCGCCTCTGTGTCTCGCAGACAGCTTTTTTCATGGACCCTGTTTCATGCTGGGCATAGAGAATCACCTTGCCGAACACATTTCTGGCTGCCCGCCCGAAAATCTGGATAAAGGAACGAAATGACCTTAAAAATCCCTCCTTGTCTGCATCAAGTATTGCCACAAGAGAAACTTCAGGTATATCAAGCCCTTCCCTCAAAAGATTTATACCTATCAGGACATCAAATTCACCTTTCCTTAAATCCTGAATAATATCAATCCGTTCCACTGTTCCAATATCAGAATGAAGATATCTGACCCTTATTCCAAGGTCAGTATAATAATCAGTAAGGTCTTCAGCCATTCTTTTGGTAAGAGTGGTCACAAGCACCCTTTCATCTGCTTCCACTCTTTTCATGATTTCTTCATAAAGATCATCCACCTGGGTCTGTGCATCCTTTGTGATGACTTCAGGATCAAGCAGGCCTGTGGGCCTTACAATCTGCTGAACAACCCTGCCTGCTGAAATTTCAAGCTCATAATCGGCAGGTGTGGCTGATACGTAAATCACCTGTGAAATTTTTTCCTTAAATTCCTCAAATTTAAGAGGCCTGTTGTCCATTGCAGAAGGCAGCCTGAATCCGTGCTCCACAAGGGTTGCCTTTCTTGACCGGTCAGCCTTGTACATGGCTCCAAGCTGTGAAACAGAAATATGGCTTTCATCAAAGAAAAGCAGAAAATCATCACTCATGTAATCCAGAAGTGTGGGGGGCGGCTCTCCTGGATTTCTGCCTGTAAGATGCCTGGAATAGTTCTCAATTCCATTGCAATAGCCAATCTCATTGAGCATTTCTATATCATATCTGGTTCTTTCTTCAAGGCGCTGTGCCTCAACCAGCCTGTTTTCCCTGTAAAAATATTCAAGCCTTGTTTTCAGTTCAGCCTTTATTCTTTCCACGGCACGCCTGCGTGTCTGCTGGCCTGTGACATAATGGGAAGCAGGATAGATCACCATTTTATCATAGCTTCTCAGCACTTCTCCTTTCAGGGGATCGATTTCCTGGATACTTTCGATCATATCTCCAAAAAAATCTATTCTTACTGCCCTGTCCTCCTCATATGCCGGAAAAATTTCAACCCTATCTCCCCTGACTCTGAAAGTGCCGCGGTAAAAATCAGTATCATTCCGGGAATACTGGATATTGACAAACTCCTCCAGCAGTTTTTCACGGGAGAGCTGCATATCAGTCTCAAGTGTCACCCGAAGATCCAGATAATCTTCAGGTGCGCCAAGCCCGTAAATGCATGAAACACTTGCCACAACAATCACATCCCTTCTTGCAAGCACAGAGCGCGTGGCAGAATGGCGCATCTTGTCAATGACCTCGTTTATGGAAGAATCCTTCTGAATATATGTATCACTTGAAGGTATATAGGCTTCAGGCTGGTAATAATCATAATATGAAACAAAATATTCCACGCAGTTATCAGGAAAAAGCGCCTTGAATTCATTGTAAAGCTGGGCTGCAAGTGTTTTGTTCGGCGCTATTACAAGGCTTGGCTTTTCCACCTTTGCAATCACATTTGCCATTGTAAATGTTTTGCCCGAACCTGTCACCCCGAGAAGAACCTGATGCTTATGGCCCTTTAAGATTCCTCTGGAAAGATAGTCAATGGCGGCAGGCTGGTCGCCTGCTGGCGAAAACGGTGAAACAAGATTAAACAGACCCATTTTTCCGATTATAATCCTTTGCTGATTCCAATTGTTTCACGGTCAACAGATTCCGGCTGATCCATAGATAATTTCTGCCTTAACTGTGCTGTGAAGGTTCAAGTGGAAGTTCTATGGTAAAAACACTCCCCCTTCCAGGGAAAGATTCGACATTGATACTGCCTTTATGATTTTCCACAATAATGAAATAGGAAATATACAGGCCAAGCCCTGTTCCTACACCAACCGGTTTGGTTGTGAAAAAAGGTTCAAATATCCTTGTCCTTACACTTTCATCCATACCCGGGCCATTATCTTCAATTGTCACTGCAATACAATTGTCCTTTTTCCTTACACCCAGTTTAAATACAGGCTGTCTGTCTTTGCTGTTTTTAGCCATGGCATGGGCACCATTTTTCAATATATTAAAAAACACCTGCTGAAGCTTGCCGGCATCACACAATACATCCGGCAGGTCATTATCATAATCTTTTGTGATCCTGATCATATTGAAATCAAACTGTTTTTTAAGATCATAGTCCTTTTCCAGAATATCAAGGGACTGATCCATGATTTTATCAATCCTGTTCATGGAAAAGGAACAATCACTTTTTCTGCTGAAACTGAGCATACTTGCAACTATATCTGCTGCCCTGCGCCCTGCATCAAGGATTGAGTCCACAAGGGTAAAAATCTTGCGTTCCTTAAGATACAGGTTCAATTTTTCAAGATCCAGACCTATTTCACCTGCTATTTTCCTGTTTTTGTTCATATCCGGCCTTGCCCTGTTACGGATGACCTGGGCACTCTGTATAATTCCGGCCAGAGGACTGTTGATTTCATGGGCCATTCCAGCTGCAAGTCCGCCTATTGACTGCATTTTTTCAGTCTGTATGATCATTTCTTCCATATAGACACGTGTGGTGACATTGTCTATTCTTAAAACGGCTCCGTCAATGCTGCCGGTTACAAGAGGATATGCACTGATATCGTAAAAGACCCTTTCATTGGCAACAATTGTTTCAAAACGTTCTGGTTTGCGTATTTTCCCCTGACCGACAGCACCGGAAAGAATGGATTCCACAGGCTCAAACAATGGCAGCACCTCGGTAATTTTTCTGCCTTCCACCTGCTTGAACTCCTTGCCTGTCAGTTTTACAGCTTCTCTGTTCCACAGGGTCACGCATAGTTCCATATCAACCCCTATAATAACAGACGGCATTGAATCTATTATATTGGACAGCATTGCGCGTAAAGATACATTGGAATTTTCAACACTTGACTTGGATTTTTCAAGTTCAATTATGGCAAGCTGAATGCTGTCAGCCATGGAATTGAATGTCTGTGCCAGTACTCCAATTTCATCTGATGAACCGATCCTGAGCCTGTAACCCATCTCTCCGCTCTGGAATCTTGAAATTCCCCTTATCATGGTTGTGATTTTTCCTGTAAGCGCGGAAGCCATGAGAACGGCAATAACTATAACCAGCACCACCATTACTGCCGTGTATATTGTAAGACGGCTGGCTGTATCCTGCAGTGATTTCAGGATAAGCGCCTGATTTTCAATATTCTGTTCTTCAATATTTTTAAGATATAGGGCCTGGGTCTTCCTGATTTTCTGTGCCGTGATGATGGCAGGCCTGTGAAACTCTTCGACATTTGCGCCAATGGTGACAAAACCGAAACCTCGCTGAGTTTTCCCGTATTGTCCGGTGAAATAGGGAATGGTGGCGGCAGTGGTAAGCTTCTTAAGCCCACTCCAATGAATTACAAAAGACCCAGAACCCCCGTATCGGGTCAGATTATGCCAGCCTTCACACTGGGGAGCAAAATCAAGATATCTGCAGTCCAGCCCCACAAAACCCTTTTTAACCAGCTCCATTGAAGGTTTTTTGGAAAGGCTCTGTTCATGATATTCAGGCAGTAAGTTCAAAAACCGGGCAATTCCCATGCCGCTTGCTGTAAATTTTTTATAGTCATCATCTTCCAGCCACGGGACAGCCGGCTCTCCTGTTGCTGGATCATACCCTGTGATAAAATAATCCCTTGGGTGAGAAATGTTGCGGCCTTTATAATCCCACATGAATGCATAATTTCCCGATCCTGCATCTGAAATTGGAGAATATCTTTCTTTTGTGGGCACAATATGATCGGTAAATTCCATGAGATGAGTATGGTCAAGCGCAAGGGTTACATAGCCTCTGACAATACCATGGTTAACCACCGGCATGGCCCAGCGTACAAGACCGTGAAATTTTCTGCCCACCGGGTTTTCCCTGCCTGCATATCCTGATTTTTCAGGAGCAAATTCAATGCCCATCTGTTCTGCCCGTTTTTTTGTATAGGGGCCTATCATATCGGTTCTGACATATGCCCCTATTACATTGGAGACGTAAATATGCCCGGGCTTCAATGATTTAAGCTCCTTAAAATAGGTTTCAGCCCGGCAGAAGGTCTGGTACCTCTTTGAAACATCCTTAAGATCAGAAGAGACAATATCAGAAGTCGTGACCTTTATAAGCTCTTTGCCTGAACAATCCACATAGGTCATTTCAAGATAAAGGGGTATTGATTTGACAATTCCCCTGTTTTCAGGGCCCCGGTAATGAAAATCAAGTTCATTGTCCCTGTTTTCAGCATGCACCTCAGGAGACTTCCTGTCTGAATATGAAGGTTCCCATTCATCTTTTCCGGCATTGTATTTCCACGGACGGGAGAGCGTAATATCACGTCTGTGTGATGCCAGGAAAATTCTGTAATTCTCTTTGTCAGGTTTTATCATGGAAGCCAGTCTGATATCTGCATCCCGGGCCTTCAGAAAATCTGCCACCCTTGCTGCCGTGTCAGTTGTAAGATGTTCTATTGCTTCACGGGCTCTGATATCAAGTGCGCGTATGGAATCGGAACTGGCAAGCTGTGCAACCTTACGTGTTGTTGCAGCGCTTGTCATGGCCATTTTATTGACATGATTTTCAAGGGTGACTGAAAGAGAAGAAATTTCATGCCAGGCAAACCATGCCAGGATAATGAGAGGTATCACTTTGATAAGAACAAAAACAGCTATAAGCTTGTCCCTGATACTGGCAGTATAGCCTGTTTTATTTTCAGTCATTTTGCCATAATATCAGCCATAAAAATCCTTGTAAAGCAAAACTGAAGACCAATTTATCAAGTCTGTATTTGATTTTGTTATCCGATCGGTTTAATATCCATATCATATCGATTTTGAACACTGGAAACAAAAATTTAATTTTATTCACCTGAGACTATGGGAGAAAATCATGGAACATAAATATATCATGACGGCATTTGGCAAGGACAGGCCGGGTATTGTTGCGGAAATCGCTGAAATTATCTACGAGAACAAATGCAACCTTGAAGATTCAAACATGGGCAGGCTTGCTGACGAATTTTCCCTGATCCTTCTTTTATCCGGCAGTTCAGACGATCTTTCCGACAGGCTGACCAGGGACTGCAAACGCCTTGAAAGGGAAAAAGATATCTATGTTTTTATCCGTCCCCTGGATTATCAGTATCCTGATAAAAAAAACAATAACAATCTAAGTGTAATCGAGGTGGAAGGAATTGATCAGACAGGAATAGTCTACAAGGTGGCAAAACTGCTTGCAGATAAAAATATCAACATAGAAACACTCAGCTCTAAAAAGAAATTCTCACCCAACACAGGCACTGCCATGTATTTCATGGAAATAAGTGCCAAACTGCCTGATACATTATCAAAAGAAAATTTGAACACGGAATTTGAAAACCTTGCAAATGAACTTAATATTGATATCCGCATGAGATAGCTTTATGCACAGGCTGATAAATTATTGTGCCGCAGACAAAAAATATGATAAATATAGAATTTTTATCATTAATATAATGTTTAAGCTTTAAGGATGCAGATTTGATGGATTCAGAACAGACAAGGGGCCATTTCATAGAGTCAATAATCAGAGAAGACATAAAGAATAACAAGAACAACGGCAAGGTAGTGACAAGGTTCCCTCCGGAGCCAAACGGGTTTCTGCATATAGGCCATGCAAAATCCATATGTCTGAATTTCAATATGGCCCGCAAATTCAACGGCAGGTGCAATTTAAGGTTTGATGACTCCAATCCCACAAAAGAAAAACAGATTTATATAGATTCCATTGAATCAACAGTAAAATGGCTGGGATTTGAATATGGCACTCCGTTTTTTGCATCAGATTATTTTGACAGGCTGTATGAATTTGCCCTTGAGCTTATAAAAAAAGGCAAAGCCTATGTTTGCAGCCTTTCTCCGGAAAAGATAAGGGAATACAGAGGCACACTGACGCAGCCGGGTAAAAACAGCCCCTACAGGGACAGAAGCATTGAAGAAAATCTTGATCTGTTCACAAGAATGAAAAACGGGGAGTTTGATGAAGGCATGCATACCCTGAGGGCAAAGATTGACATGTCATCTCCCAATATAAATCTTCGTGACCCCATCATCTACCGGGTAAAAAAAGCCGAACATCCGAGAACAGGAGAAAAATGGTGCATTTACCCAATGTATGATTTCACCCACTGCCTTTCAGATGCCATTGAAGGCATCACACATTCCCTGTGCAGCCTTGAATTTGAAGATCACAGGCCCTTGTACGACTGGATACTGGATACACTTGAAACCCCGTGCCATCCCCAGCAGATTGAATTTGCAAGGATGAACATAAACTATACTGTTCTGAGCAAAAGAAAACTGCAACGGCTGGTGGATGAAGGCCATGTAACAGGATGGGACGATCCAAGGCTTCCCACTCTGGAAGGCATGAAGCGCAGAGGATACACACCTGATTCCATTAAAAAATTCTCAAAAAAGGACAGCCGCATTGATGTGAGCCTGCTGGAAAACTGCCTGAGAGAAGACCTCAATGAAAAAGCCCCCAGGGTCATGGGCGTTCTGAAACCCCTGAAGGTTACAATTAAAAACTACCCGGAAGGAAAAACAGAAGAGCTTGTTGCAAAAAACCACCCCAAGAACGAAGCCATGGGCACAAGGCCTCTGAGTTTTTCCAGAACAATTTATATTGACCGGGACGACTTCATGGAAGATCCTCCGAAAAAATTTTTCCGCCTTGGACCCGGCAGGGAAGTCAGGCTCAGGTATGCATATTTCATCACCTGCACGGATATTATCCGGGACGATAACAAAAATATAACAGAGCTGATATGCACCTATGATCCTGAAACAAGAGGAGGAGATGCACCTGACGGCCGCAAGGTAAAAGGCACAATCCACTGGGTCGATGCCAATGAATGCATCAATGCAAGAATAATGCTGTATGACAGGCTGTTCAGAAATGAAAACCCTGAACAGGGAGAAAACGATTTCATTGAAAACCTGAATCAGGATTCACTTGCCGTGCTTGAAAACTGCAAGCTGGAAAAAAGTCTTGCCAGTGCAGAGCCCGGAACTGTGTACCAGTTTGAAAGGCTTGGCTATTTCTGTCTGGATTCAGAATCAGGCAGCAAAGATACCGTTCCCGTGTTCAACAGAACAGTGACCCTCAGGGATACCTGGGCAAAAATGAAGAAAAAGCAGCGCCCCTGATTCTATTCAAAATGCCAGGTAGTTCCGTCAGGGCCGTCCTCAAGGATAATATTGCTGGATTTCAGTTGATCCCTTATCTGGTCGGCCCTTGAAAAATCCCTGTTTTTTCTGGCTTCAGCCCTCTGGCGTATAAGATCCTCAATTTCAGAAGGGTCAATTTCCATTTTTGTGATCCCCTTTTCCTTCTTGTCCCTGAAATACTCCTGAGGATCAAGCAGAAAAATACCCAAAATCTGTGATATGGATTTTATATCATGACGTATTGAGGCAAGGGTTTCAAGGGCATCTGTATCAGGATTATCTCCTGATATTTCATCCAGGATTCTGTTGCCCTTTTTAACTGAATCAAAAACACATGCCAGGGCTTTGGCAGAATTGAAATCATCATTCATTGCATCGGCAAAATCATTCCACAGGCTGCCGCTGCATGATGAAGCCGGGTCAAAAGCGGCATTTTGGGCCACAGTTTTGTCCACACGTTCAAGAAAAGCATAGATTCTGTCAAGGCCCATGCATATTTCCCGCATGGAATCCTCACTGTAATCAATCGGGCTTCTGTAATGGTTTGACAGAAGAAACATGCGGATAACTTCAGGAGAATACTGTGCCAGAACTTCCTTGATCATGGTGAAATTGCCAAGGGATTTTGACATTTTTTCATTATTGATATCCACAAAACCGTTATGAATCCAGTATTTTACAAACTGCCTGCCTGATGCTGCCTCACTCTGGGCAATTTCATTTTCATGGTGCGGAAAAATCAGGTCCTTGCCGCCGCCGTGGATATCAAAACTTTCACCAAGATATTCATAACTCATTGCAGAACATTCAATGTGCCATCCGGGCCTGCCCTTTCCCCATGGGCTTTCCCAGAAGGGTTCACCCGGCTTTGCAGGCTTCCACAAAGTAAAATCAAGGGGATTTCTCTTTTTCTCATCCACCTTGATTCTTGCTCCTGCAACCATGTCTTCAGGGTTGCGGCCTGATAATTTCCCGTATTCCTTAAATGAATCTATGGAAAAATAAACATCTCCTCCGTCAACATGATAGGCTTTGCCAAGATCAATGAGCTTTGAAATAAAGGCAATGATATGATCTATATGATCCGTTGCCCTTGGTTCAACATCAGGCCGCAGCACATTAAGCGCATCCATTTCCTCATGGAATTCATCAATATATTTCTGGGTAATTGCAGAACATGATTCACCTGTCTCATTGGATTTTCTGATGATTTTATCGTCAACATCTGTAAAATTTCTGACATAGGTAACCTTGAATCCAAGATGACGCAGCCATCTGAAAACAGTGTCAAACACCACAACAGATCTTGCATGGCCTATATGACTGGTATCATATACAGTCGGGCCGCACACATACATTTTGACACAGCCTTCATTCAGGGGTACAAATTCTTCCTTTCTGCCGTGCAGGGTATTATAAACTCTTAAGCTCATTGATTTTTTCCTGTTATATTTTTTTATCGGGTCATATCAGATTCCGGCACATGAACCGCAAGCAGGGTGCACATGGCTGCAATACCCAGGCCCTGTCCTATAAAGCCCAGCCCTTCCGTTGTGGTGGCCTTTATATTGATAAAATTTTTATTTATTTCCAGAGCCTGCGCCAGATTATTCTTCATTTTTTCCTTATGAGGGCTTATTTTAGGTGCCTGGGCAAAAACCGTACAGTCCATGTTGACAATTTCAAGTTTGTTTTCCATGAGATAATCACGGCATTTTTTCAGCAGCACCATGCTTGAAATACCACAATAGCAGGGGTCTGTATCAGGGAAATGCTCTCCTATGTCCCCAAGGCCTGCCGCTCCCAACATTGCATCACAGACAGCATGCACAAGCACATCAGCATCGGAATGGCCTTCAAGCCCCTTGCTGAAATCAATTTCAACCCCCCCTAGAACAAGTTTTCTGCCGCTGACAAGCCTGTGAACATCATATCCGGAACCGATCCTCAACCCGGTATTTTTCATTCTGATAATATTTTACCTTTATTTTCCACAGTCCATGATATAAAAATCAGACAGATAATATATTCATTTTCCCGTAAAAAGTCAAAATTTCTTGCTTGTTTTGTTTTACGGGCTTTGCTATGGATTTCAGGAACAACAGAAAGGATGATAAAAAACATGGATAAAGCGCAGCAGCGGTGCTGGTGGGCAGGAAATGACCCGCTTTACATAAAATACCATGACGAGGAATGGGGTGTTCCTGTGCATGATGATACAAGGCTGTTTGAATTTATTATTCTGGAAGGCGCACAGGCAGGCCTTTCATGGCTTACCATACTGAAAAAGAGGCAGGGATACAGAAAGGCTTTTGCAGATTTCAATGCTGAAAAAATTGCGGGATTCAGCCGGGAAAAAATTCAGGAACTTATAAAAAATCCTGAAATTGTGCGCAACAGACTCAAAATCGAGGCTGCTGTGACAAATGCCAGGGCTTTTCTCAAAATCCAGGAGGAATTTGGCTCATTTGACAGATATGCATGGAGGTTTGTGGACGGAGAACCCATAATCAACCATTTTACCTCACCGGAACAGGTGCCGGCAACAACCAGGGAATCTGATATGTTTTCAAAGGATCTGAAACAAAGGGGTTTCAGGTTCACAGGGTCCACAATCATATATGCCCATATGCAGGCGACAGGCATGGTAAACGATCATCTTGTTTCCTGTTTCAGGCATGCACAGGTACAGGCGCTGTGAAGGGGCAGCGCAGGTGGTCGGGCAGGTTTCTGCACCACAACACCCATGATCTGCTGAACCTGAAACCGGGAGTGTTCTCCCTTGACAGGTTCAGGGAAAAGCGCTGGTGCTATACAGGAATAATTCATCCTGAAATTATTTTCGGATGCGCTGTGATCCATCTCGGATATATTGCAGGAGCCTTTGTATTTGCATTTGACAGGGCACAAAAGAAAATGAAGGAGTATTCGTTTGCCTGTCCGCCCTTTGGGCAGGCAAGACATGACAGAAGCCCTGAAAACGGGATATGCAGCTATAAAAGCCTGTGCGGTGAACTTGTCCTGAAACACTGCAAAAAAAACGGGAAACGCTTTATAAAGGCTGAATTTACAAAGCCAGGCCGTGTTCTGACAGCAGACATTGAAATCACTGATCCTGAAAACAGCCCGTCCCCGGTTCATTTTCTGATGGAAACGGAAAACAGTCAAAATGCAGTAACAACAAAAACAGCAGGCCTTAAAGCAGAAGGCATGATTTCAGTGAACCGGAAAAATTTCAGGCTTGATCCTGAAAATACATTTGCAGTTTTTGACTGGACAAATGGATTTTTTCCAAGGCAGACATTCTGGAACTGGGCATGCGGAGCAGGATTTTCAGAAGACGGAACCAAGGTGGCCTTTAATTTTTCAAGGGGTGTATATGAAAAAGGCCTGCTTGAAAATATTATATGGATCAACGGGATACCCCATGAAACAGGACAGATCATTTTCAGTTATGATAGTAAGAACCCTGACCGGCAATGGCATATAACATGCGCTGACAGATCTGTTGATCTTGTATTTACGCCAGAGGGCATGCGAAGGGCATCTGAAAATTTTGGGATCATCCAGAGCAGCTTTATTCAGCCGTGCGGGACATTTTCCGGAGTAATCAAAATACAGAATTCTTCACCCTGTTATCTGACCTGCACCGGCGGAGTTGTGGAAGAACATTATGCGAGGTGGTAAAAAAAATCTTGAGCCAGCACTAATTTATCTTTAATTTACATGGAGCAGGGAACCGGCAATGAACAGGAAACCAACATATGAAGAACTTGAAATACAGATAAAAAAGCTTAAGAATCAGGCCAGCAGAACAAGTTTTTCAGAAAAACTCACCCGCGCCCTTTTTAATATCTCCAATGCAGTTGTCACCTCAACCAGCCTTAATGAATTATACAAAACCATTTACAACTGCCTTGACAGGCTCATGGGTCTGCCGAATTTCTATATAGCTTTATATGATAAAAAGACACAGACACTTTCCATTCCCTTTTTTCATGACCAGTATGATGATTTTTCAGATTATGAAAAATCCTTTACAGCAGACAATTCACTGACAGGGGAGGTGATCATGGCAGGCAGGCCCCTGCTTCTGACGGAATCCATGCTGAAACAGCGTAAAATTCAAGGCAAAATCCTTGGGACAACTCCCAGAATATGGCTGGGAGTCCCATTGAAAAAAAACGAATCCACCTTCGGGGTCATAGCTGTGCAGTCATATGATGATCCTGATTACTTCACTGAACCAGATCTTGATATTCTCACAAATGTTTCAAATCAGGTTGCCCTTGCAATTGACAGGAAACGTTCACTTGATGAACGCAATATACTTAGAAACTATCTTTCCAGTATCATCAATTCAATGCCCTCCATTCTTGTCGGAGTGGATACATCAGGCCGTGTGACCCAGTGGAATTTTCAAGCTGAACTTGAAACAGGAGTAAGAGGCAAAGATGCTGTCGGGAACAAACTTACTGATGTTTTTCCAAGGCTTTGTTCAATCATGGACAATATAAATGACAGCATGAATTCAGGCCGTATCAGAACCTGCCTCAAGCATGAATATTCCGCAGGAAATGAAACAAGATATGAGGATATAATCATTTATCCCCTTATAACACGGGAAGTGAATGGGGTTGTCATACGCATGGACGATATAACAGATCAGGTCAGGCTTGAGGAGATAATGATCCAGTCGGAAAAAATGCTGTCCATAGGCGGGCTTGCCGCTGGTATGGCCCATGAAATAAACAACCCGCTTGCAGGTATGATGCAGAATGCCCAGGTAATCTACAACCGCCTTTACAATAATCTTCCTGCCAATGAAAAAGCTGCTGAAGAAGCAGGTATCTCAATGGACCAGCTCCGTTCCTACATGGGAAAAAGACAGATTTTCAAGAAACTTGACATGATAAATGAAACAGGCAGCAGAGCTGCCAGAATCGTCAATAATATGCTGGCATTTGCAAGAAAGAGCAGATCAGTGTTTGAACCCCATGATATGGCAGATATACTGGACAAGACCATTGAGCTTGCCAGCAGCGATTATAACCTGAAAAAACAATATGATTTCAAACTCATAAGAATTATCAGAAAATTTGAAGACTCGCTGCCCCCTGTGCCCTGTGACAAGACAAAACTTCAGCAGGTTTTTCTCAATATACTGAAAAACGGGGCTGAAGCCATGTTTGATACTGAAAAGGGATCAGCATATACTCCTCAGTTTATCCTGAAAATTTATAAAAAAAATCAGGATATATGCATTGAAATAGAAGACAACGGCCCTGGCATGGATGAAAAAACCAGGACAAGGCTGTTTGACCCTTTTTTCACAACCAAGGGCCAGGGCCGGGGCACAGGGCTTGGCCTGTCAGTTTCATATTTCATTATTGTCAAGGATCACAGAGGGCGTATGAGTGTGGATTCTTCACCCGGCAGCGGGACCAGATTTGTCATAACACTGCCGCTTTAATCCCATGACCATGTATCATTAAAAAGGAAGGCATATCATGTTACTTGTTACAGCTGGACAAATGCAGGCAATGGACAGAAAAACAATTGATTCATTTGGTCTGCCCGGCCTTTTGCTGATGGAAAATGCAGGCAGGGGAGCCTTTGATTTTCTCCTTGAAACTTTCAGTGCACCTGTTCCCGGTAAAGTTGCCGTGATAGCAGGCCGCGGGAATAACGGCGGAGACGGATTTGTCATTGCAAGATATCTGATGGAAAAAAAAATCAGGGTCAATATTTTTCTGATGTCATCAAAAGACAGGGTGACAGGCGATGCAGCAGCCAATATGAAGCTTGCTGAAACCCTGTGCAATTGTCACAGTGGATGCAGCATAATTGAAGTGCCTGATGCAGATGCGCTTGAGGCATGCAGGCCCCAAATATTCCACAGCGATCTCATTGTTGATGCCCTTCTCGGAACAGGGCTGAATTCAGATGTAAGAGGATTCTTCAAAACAGCCATTCAATGGATGAATGAGTCAAGGGCCCCTGTTTTTTCTGTTGATATTCCTTCAGGCCTTAATGCAGATACTGGCAGGCCCATGGGAATTGCAGTAAAAGCCGATGCAACCGCAACATTTGCATTTGCAAAATCAGGACATGTACTTTATCCGGGAAATACATACACAGGCAGGCTTAAGATTATTGACATAGGCATACCGGATTTCATTGCAGAACAGGAAAACATAAAATTTTCCATGATTGAAAAACATGATATAGCCTCCATGTTCAGGCCGCGCAGATTCCAGGATCACAAGGGAAGCTTCGGCCATGTACTGGTTGTGGCAGGATCCACAGGCAAGACAGGAGCAGCAGCCCTTTGTGCAAATGCTGCAATGCGCTGTGGAGCAGGGCTTGTTACCCTGGGCGCAGCAAAGAGCATCAACAGCACGCTTGAGCCCATGGTGATGGAGCCGATGACCTGCCCCCTTCCTGAAGATGAAAAAGGATTTCTGGCTGAACACAGTTTTAAAACCATAGAAAAAATAGCACAGGGCAAACAGGTCATTGCCATTGGGCCTGGCATAGGCACACAGCCCGGAACAAAAAAACTTGTGGAAAAAATTGTCACAGATTCAAACATACCAATGGTAATTGATGCTGACGCCATCAACTGCATTGCAGGCAACACCAGTGTACTTGACAGAAAAAAAGCCCCTGCTGTCCTGACTCCCCATCCAGGGGAAATGGCAAGGCTGTGCTCTGTTACCACAGAAATGGTGCAGGATGACAGGCCCGGCATTGCATCGCAGTTTGCAAAAGACCATAATGTTATTGTGGTGCTCAAGGGAGCCCGGACAATCATAAGTTTTCCGGACGGAGCCTGCCATATATGCCCCACAGGCAATCCAGGCATGGCATCAGGCGGCATGGGCGATGTTCTTACGGGCATGATTGCGGCATTCCATGCACAGGGATTCTCACTTGAGAATGCAAGCCTTGCAGCAGTTTATATTCATGGGCTGGCAGCAGACATATTGTCGCATGAAACAGGGGCATTTGGATTTATTGCAAATGATCTTGTTTCCATTATTCCCCAAACAATACACAAGCATTTGAAATGAACCAGATAGTTTCAAAAACCCGTGAGCTCACGCTCAGACTGGGCGAGCTCACAGGCAGACAAATGGAAAAACAGACCTCAATCGCCCTGACAGGAGAACTTGGAGCAGGCAAGACAACATTTATCCAGGGCCTTGCAAAGGGCCTTGGAGTGCCTGAACAATATTATGTGACAAGCCCGACATTCAATATCATAAACACATACCCGGCAGACAGGTTCACCCTGTGCCACCTTGACCTTTACAGGCTTGAATCCGTTGATGAACTGGAAACCATCGGGTTTGACGATCTTATTGATGACAAATGCATACTTGCAGTTGAATGGCCTGATCTGCTAAGCGAAATTTCCTTTGAGTTTGACATTGAGATTGAATTCAAATTTGATGAGCATTACAACCGGGTTATTTCCATGAAGCCAGGGGCATTTTTCAGAAGAATCTGTGAAAAACTGTCCAGAAACTGCGATTTCAGATTCCATTGATGCCAGTAAAGCTCAACTTTTATGCGTACATCAGGAACGATTTCCCTGAGACGGCCTGTACATATATGCTCAGCAGCCTGAATTTCAGGCACAAGCCCGTATCCTGCCCCGCCTTTAATCATGTTTACAAAACATTGTGATGAAGGAACATAATGTACGGGTATCTCAGGAAAAGACCTGCCAAAAACCCTGCGCAAAAAAATATCATGCAGTTCATCCTTTTTGTTGAAAACAACGGCAGGAGCCTTTTTAATCCCGGTTTCAGTCAGGCCCTGCCCAAAATATCTCAGGATAAATTCTTCAGTTGCCACGGCAATATAAATCATGGCCCCTATGTAAACAGATCTGCATCCCTGCACAGGAGAAGATCTTGAAGATATGCATGCAGACACCTCTCCATTGCGAAGCATCTTATGGGTTTCGTCCTGATCATCAACCCTTATGTCCAGTACAAAATCATGGGATTCAAGAAAAGGCTGCACAGCAGGTAAAAACCATGTGGCAAGGCTGTCAGCATTGATCCCCACGGAAAACACACGGACTCCTGCTCTGCTGTTCCAGCCGGTTTCAGCCTCAAGATCATGTTCCAGCATCTTTACCTGCATGAAATGCTTGAGCAGCCGTTTCCCCTCGGAAGTCGGTTTTGGCGGGACTGTCCTTGTTATCAGCACCCTGCCCATCTGATCCTCCAGAAGCTTTATGCGCTGGGAAACTGCTGACTGTGAAATAAACAGCTTTCCGGCTGCCCTGTCAAATCCCTGTTCTTCAACAACACAGGCAAGAGCCTGCAAAAGTTTATAATCAAGCATTATCCGCTCCCTGGTATAAATATTGCCATGCCTGTTTACGCAGATATTATAAGCAATAATTATATATAATCAAATAAATTAATTTTACTATTAATATATGCCGGGCTATGATGCAAAAAATTTTTAAAAAAGGAAATTCAAGGCCATGATCATTATATTTTTTAAGGGATTTGTCACAGGAGCCAGTCTTATCATAGCCATAGGAGCCCAGAATGCTTTTGTACTGAGCCAGGGCATAAAAAGACATCATTATATCATGATCCCTCTTGTCTGTACCCTGTGTGATGCAGCACTCATATTTCTGGGCATCACAGGGGCAGGTGCCCTGATTGCCTCAAACCATACAATCAGATTTGCAGCAGGTGCAGGCGGAGCAATTTTTCTTGCAGGATACGGATTCATGTCTTTTAGATCTGCATTCAGGAAAGAAAGCCTGAACCCGGACAGCCGTACAGGCAGTCTTTCCCTCAGGGCGGCAGTGCTTGCAACGCTTGCAGTCACCCTTCTCAATCCACATGTTTATATTGATACAATTCTTGTGCTTGGCAGCATTGCAGGCCAGTTTCAGCCTCCGGGGCATTATTATTTCGGAGCCGGAGCCATTTTTGCTTCCTTTGCCTGGTTCTTCTCTCTTGGCATG
>Ga0256846_1000391_pt1 | contig 18143 bp, 11 predicted proteins | sample TevniametaG_FD_189098 | JGI IMG/M metagenome (GOLD analysis project Ga0256846, IMG submission 189098) | Tube worm associated microbial communities from hydrothermal vent at the East Pacific Rise, Pacific Ocean - Tevnia | ecosystem: Host-associated > Annelida > Integument > Unclassified ...
TAATCCCAGGTATAACGCAGCCCGCACACCAGTGCATGGTCTGTGTAATCCCTGCTCAGGCTAACATCATAATTGATATAGAAGTTGAAGCTTTCCTTGAACAGGGCATTGATCCCCAATCCGAGAATAACGTTGTTCCTGACCGGTTTGTCGCCTGCAACCACAAAGCTGCTGCCGGGCACTCCGGCAAAAGATGTTTTTATGGCCCGGTCGTCATTGGAGAATTCGTGTGTCCAGTTCATACGTACTTCCGGGGATATGAACAGATTGTCGGATTTTTTTACAGGCCGCGAGACCCGCAGACCAACAGACCCGAGATAAGAGTCAACGCTGCGGCTCTTTACAGCCAGATTCAGTGCTCCGGCGCCGGTTTCGGTGTAGTCATCCATACGGATATGGGTAACCTGAATGGCTGCCATGGGACGGATGAAAAATTTTTTGCAGGTCAGGACATACCCCTCTTCAATGTATGCTGCAAGCTCCTGCCCGTTGAAGTCACCCTTGGCTGTGCGGGTAATTCCACCTACAGTTATTACGCGGTCAGTTTCATAGCTGTTTGAAGCATAGGATAAAATTCCATCGGTATACCATGATCCTGCGCTGTAATTGCCGTATAACGCAGCTTTATAGCTGTCACTGCTGCCTTTATCAGCCATCCGTTCGAAATCCAGTCTGGTATGTATATACCCGGCACTTAACCCGGCAATGAATTCATCGGAGATCCGATGGTCAATACCCAGAGTAAAGCCACCCAGAGAGTATTTATAAAAAGATGTGACGTCATCACGGCCCCGGCTGCCCCATACCCCTGTGTTTCTGATCCAGAGCCCCCAGTCTCTGCCCGGGGCCGGGGTATTGGCACTGCCCGAAGCAAACAGTGCCGGCTCCATGTCGCTGGCTGTATCACTCGTGTTTGCAGCAAGGTATACCGGCTGGGGAGAAAATGTCACCAGCTCCATATCAGCATTGGCCCGGCGGGCATTGAGCCTTGCACTCATGGTTTGAAGATATCGGGTCATTCCGAGAATTCCCGTTTCAAAAAAAACTGCACTGCCGGCTCCCCCCATTTCATCGTATGCCCGGCAGGCATCTGCAGCAGAAAGTCCTGTCAAGGCAGTGAGAATAGTCTGGATATCACCTGCTGCCCCGGGTGATATTCTGTCCAGAGCTGCAGCCACAGCTCTTTCATTGGGTGTCAGGGCCACGCTGTTAAAACTTGCATTGTTGCGCACCAGGGTTAGAATTACGTCGTTGCCGTCTCCACCTGCATAGTTCACCGATGGATTGAGAAAGGCAAAATTGGAGTTCAGGGTGCCAAAGGTTCCAGTCACAGCATCTGCGCCGTCATTGGTAATAATCTGGTAGTCAGTGGTTTCAGCATAATCGCCTGATTCTGCCAGGACATTCAGTGTGGCATTTCCCAGGTTCACTGTTCCGGTTACATTGATAAGGTCACTGTTGCCGGCTGAGTTCACTTCCACTTCATATATTGACCCTGCGTTAAAGGTCAGATTGCTGGTATTAATGGTTCCAATGGAGTTTCCTGGAGCCAGGGTACCGCCGCTGTTAACCGTGACAGTTCCTGTGTTGCCCGTTCCCTCAAGAGTGCCGCCGCTGTTCACTGTGACAGCTCCCGCGCTGCCGGTTACGTCCAGGGTGCCTCCGTTGTTTACTGTGACTGCATTGCCAAGAGAGGTGGTTACAGCCAGGGTGCCTGCGTTGACCCGGGTCATACCGGTAAATGTATTGGTCCCGGTAAGGGTCACTATCCCTGTGCCCTGTTTTGTCAGGGTGCCGGTGCCGGAAATATTGCCTGCATAGGTTCCGTCAGTATCCTGGTCAAAGACCACTGCTGCATTATTGATAATATTGCCATGCAGACCAGTTGTGGTTCCCTGTAATATGCCGTTGCTTACAGTAGTTCCGCCGCTGTACGTGTTGGCGCCGGTCAGGATCAGGGTGCCGGAAAGGCGTTTTTCAACATGACCTGCTCCGGAAATAATACCTGAAAAATTTCCACTGCCCAAAAGCAGATCTGTTGCTGCCAATGTGCCTGTAACAATGTTTCCGCCCCCGTAGAGAGCTTGTATTTTCAATTCATCCTGATCATTCTGGTCAAGGGTTGCACCGGCATTTACTGTTGTTGTGACCATAGCTGAGCCGATTGCTGAACGATCAAAAAAATTGTCTGTTGTCAGTGCACTGTTGAGCCGGAGGGTTCCGTAGTTTATTGATACTGTATGACTATTACTGACATATGATATACTGTCCGGGTCCAGGACAGTCAGTCCGCTGTTACCTGGTGAGCCAAAGGACAGGGCTGCATGATTTCCAATCCGGAGTTGATATCCTATGGTCAGGGTGCGCCCTGTTTGTACCGAAATATTTGCAGAGCTGTTGCTGCCAAACTGTATCTGGTCATGATCAGCAGGATGATACACAAAGTTAATCGTATTCAGGGCAAGGAGCTGCGCATCCTGTAAAACAACTGTTTTGGTTCCTCCCAGAAAACCAGTACCGGTAATGGCCAGAGTCCCCCCCTGGATCAGTGTTGATCCGTTGTATCCATTGGCGTTTGAAAGGGTGATGGTTCCATCGCCCCGTTTGATCAGGTCGCCGGATCCTAAAATTGAACTGAGCAGGGAGAGAGTCCGGCCGGCGCCCACATTGTAGACAGTATTGCCGTCCTGCACCAAAATCACACTGATCGCAAGGTCCCGGGTCGCCAAAGAGAGATCGATGGCGGGTACGGCAGTGCTCAAGCCCATCATATCTCCGGCGATGAGCACATCACCCGCCGGATTTATAACCTGAACCTGCATCCCCGTGAGGGTGCCTGGACCCAGGTTGTTGAGATTGCCTAGGTTGGCGGTGCTGCTGGCATCAAAGATAATGCGGTCGGCACCGTCCGGGATACCACCGGACCAGTTCCCGGCAGTGGTCCAGTTAGCATCCGCACCTTGGCCTGTCCAGGTGTGGTCTGCACTGAATACCGGACAACTGAAGAGCTGCACACATAAAGCCGTGAGCATGACCATAATAAAAAGTGTTGATGATAATGTATTGCTCCTTAGTAAACATGGCAGGACAGGAAGATTTTTTTTGCTGAATATTTTTGCCAGATCATTAACAATCCTGATTGTCGGTGTCATAATAATGGCCTCCTGAAATATCAGTATTCCTGAGAATGTTTAGTACTTCAGAATGATCATAAAATCAACTGTTTTAACCCATAATTATTATATTTATTTAACCCGAAAAAAAATGGTAATGTTTTTTGTTGACATGGTTCTGTTGTTCCATATAATATAAAGATATTAATATATGTTTATATGCGAGAGGGCATTATAGTTATGGAAAATTTTAAGCCAAAGGCACTTCCGGTTCTTATTGGCAGCCTGCCCATGGATAATCACAGGAAGGCAGCGGAATTGATCTTTGAATATACACCTGATATACCACTCTGGCCCCAGCTTCCCATGTTTGCTAAAGAGGGAATGACAGAGCAGTTTATGCCGGGACTGCCAGGGCTTGTCACCAGCAATGGCAGATCTTTTCTTGATGGCGGAAAAGAGACATTTGATGATGAATACCTTGCATTTTTTGAAGCATACCTTGCTGCTGGAGAAGCAGAGGCTGACCTTGAATCTTCCATATTTGCCTTTACCCGGGAAACCGGCAAAGGCTTCAGGGAGTTTCTGCGCCAGGTTGATGCTAAAATAGCAGAAGGCAATTGTTCATTTACGGCTCTTAAGGGTCAGATTACAGGGCCTGTCACATTTGGTACTGCAGTGAAGGACAAAGATGACAGGGCTGTTTTTTATGATGACAACCTGAGAGAAATCATTATTAAAAAACTTGCCATGAATGCCAGGTACCAGGCAGGAGAATTTTCCAAAAGAGGGGCTGTGCCAATTATTTTTATTGATGAACCAAGCCTTGCAGGGTTTGGAACTTCTGCATATATCACAATTACAAGGGAGGATGTGACAGAAAGTCTTGGTGAAATTGTTAATGCAGTCCACAGCGAAAACGGCCTTGCAGGTGTGCATGTGTGTGCAAATACCCAATGGGATGTACTGCTTGAATCTGATATTGATATTATAAGTTTTGATGCATACTCATATTTTGAAAAGTTTATCCTGTTTCCGGAAAAATTAACAGAGTATCTTAAAAGGGGTTCACTCTTAGCCTGGGGTATTGTTCCTACCCAGAAGGAGGATGAGATAGAAAAAGAGACAAAAGATTCTCTTTTCTCAAGGTTTAAAGCCCAGATGGCTGATCTGGAAAAGATTGGCATTGATAAAAAGATGCTGCTGGATCAGATATTTATTACACCAAGCTGCGGTACAGGCTCAATAAGTTTTAATGCAGCAAAGAGGGTCCTTGAGCTGACCAGGGATCTATCCCTGAAAATCAGGCAGATCCATTCCTTGTAAACCATGTTAGTATAATGAAAACAAGTACTCCTGCAGCCATTAGTGCAAGGCCGCAGGGGAAGACATTGCTCAGTTGCGACATATCCATGATTATTCCTGCGGCAAGGGAACCTATGAGCATTCCAAGGCTGTGGCCGACTGTTATCAGTGCAATGACCGAGGCCATGGCATTGACTTTTCCGCCTTTGATAACTGCAAGGGCCATTAATGCCGGGTTTGCTATGCCGCCGCCAAGCCCGAATACAGCAACACTTATCACAAGGCTGAAATATGAATCAGCCACTGTAAGAAGGTACATGCCATAGATGCAGATGGTACCTCCTGCTATGACCATGAAGTTTTTACTGGTTCTGTCGGCAACATATCCCATGGGCAGGTTTAAAATACCACTTATGAATATTCCGAACATGAGCAGAAATCCTGTTTCAGTACTTGAAAGGGAGAATTGTTTATCAGCAAAAAGGGGTACAAAACACCAGATTACTCCTATGCAGGCTGTATAGGCAAGTCGTACAGAGATAAGGGCAAGGATATCAAGGTTTTTAATGAGCAGCAGAAGGGGTACGGGGTTGTGCTCCTGTGCACGGATTTTCTCTTTGCCTGTGGGGGGAAGGAAGAGTATGCTCAGGCACAGACCTGTGGCCGACAAAACACCCATGCACCCAAAGGCAGAGTTCATGGAAAAAGCGTCTTTAAGCATGCCGCCCAGCAGGGGACCAAGGCTCATGCTTGCAAACATGGACATGTTAAAAAGCCCCATGGAGTATCCTTCGCTGTCTTTGTAAGTTATTTCACCCACATAGGCCTGGACAACTGGCATGATCATGGCCGAGGCAATACCCTGGAAAAATCTGACCAGAATCAGGGATTCGACATTGGTGGTGAACATGAAAGCAAGGGAGGTTGCGGCATAACCTGCAAGTCCGCCAAGCACAAATGGTTTTCTTCCCTTTTTATCTGAAAGTCTTCCAAAAACCGGCAGGAGAATTGTCCGTGAAAAGGAAAAGGAGCCAAACACCATGCCGATATAAAAACCTGAAGCACCCATGTCATGGGCAAAGATTGGGAGCAGAGGGACAACTATTCCAACCCCGGTTACTGTTATGAAGATTGTGAAAAAAAGAGTAATAAATGTTTTTTTCTGGTGAGATGGGATAAGTCCCTTTTTAAGCAGCATGTTTTATGCTTTAGCGGGGATGGTGCAAATTGTCAATATATTTTTAATGGATAACCTGTCCCGGAAGATTTACAGCATCCGGGACAGGTAAGTTCTGGCTCAGGCAGGCAGAGGGTTTGTAACATATTCCCTGAGAGGGCATCTGCCGCAGCTGTCTGTTTCATGAATTTTTTTGTAAATGGACTGCAGGGCATGCCTTGCAGTGGGGTAAATATTTTTTCTTCCTATTTTATCAATGAGATGGGTTCTTTCAAGCACTGCAAGAACACCCTCTTTAACTCCGCAGAAAGATATTCCGCGATCACTTCCCCGGACAGTGTCAACAAGGGTGGAAAGGGCATCTTCACCGGAAGCATCCAGATCATTAATCCCGCTTGATTCAATGAGGATGTGCATCAGATCAGGCTTTTTCACAATGCATTCCAATACTTTGTCTTCAAGGTAGGTGGCATTGGTAAAGATAAGGGCGCCGTCAAACCGTATGACAGCTATGTGGTCACATTCCGGCAGATTGGATGTAAGAGCTTCGGTCAGGGTGTTGTCCTTTGATTTTGACAGAAGTGCTACTTTTGGCCGTAGATGTTTATAAATAAAAAGAGCAAATGTTAATCCCACCCCAACCATGATCCCCTCTTCAAGGTGGGGAGCAAAGTAAAGGGTGCAGACAAAGGTGATAACAGAAATAATGCCGTCGGATCGTTTTGCCTTCCATGCATGGACAAATCCCTTTGTATTAACAAGGCCGATGACCGCCATCATTATGACTGAAGCAAGTACAGCCTGGGGCAGGTGGTAGAGAAGGGGAGTCAGGAATAAAAGAGTGATTGCAACCATGATGCTTGTCACAACCGAGGAGACACCTGTAACTGCATTTGCCTGGAGATTAACAGCAGACCTTGAAAATGAGCCGGATACTGCATAGCTCTGGCCAAATGAACCTATTATGTTTGCAAGGCCCTGGCCGATAAGTTCCTGGTTGGGATCAAGCTTTTGTCCTGTTTTGGCTGCCATGGATTTTGCAATGGCAATGGCTTCCATAAATCCAAGCAGGGATATGATAACGGCAAAGGGAAGCAGTTGAAAAAAAGCTGCAATGTATGAACTGTTTTTTGGAGCCTTTGGTATGCTGATTTTCAGACCCTTGGGAATATCACCCACAACAGCACCTGCACCGATCATTTTTAAATTTGATATATCAAGGGGTTTGTTTTGGATTTTAAGTCTCCATTTTCTGCCGTCTGTTTCAATATTATCCCCAAGTGTGTCTGCAGTATGAAAGGCTGGTGTTTCCATATCCTTTGGCAGATGGAAATGAATAAGCCTTAAATTTTCTCTCTTATCATGGGCAGCACGTTTAAAATGGTCAATCTCTGCCTGGACAACAGCAAGCTTATATTCAAGGTCAAGCAGTTCCATGGAGGCTGTATGTGCATTGCCTGCTCTTATTTTTTTCTTTACTGTTTTAACTTTATTATTCAGTTCAGCCCTTTTAATGCTCAGTTTTTCTATTTGGGCTACATCTTTATTAAATTCATGGATTGTGGAGGCAATAGCAGTATCCTGAATATTATCAATGGTTACAACTTTATCGTTATTAAAACCTGTAAATTTTGATATCAAAACTGTTAAGGCAACTGCAACAAGGACATTGGGTATTTTAGGGTTTACACGCTTCAGTGTTACCATGATGGCAATGGCAAGTATACCCATTAATAGTGTTGGAAAGTGGGTATAGTGAAATGCTGACTTGCACACATTGATAATTGTCTGGTAATGGTGGGGTGCTTTATCCACATAAACACCAAAGAGTTTTGAAAATTGTGATGAGGCAATGACAATTGCAGCAGCATTGGTAAAACCGTTGACAACCGGATGGGAAAGAAGGTTTACCACCAGGCCGAGCTTAAATACGCCCAGGAACAATTGAAAGCATCCAACAGTGGCTGCCATAATGATTGAATAGGCTATGAATTCAGGTCCGCCGGCCGTGGCCAGGGGTTCAAGGGATGCTGCTGACATGAGTGATACAACTGCAACCGGTCCTGTTGCAAGCTGGCGGCTTGATCCAAAAAGTGCTGCCACCATGGGCGGGAGAAATGCAGCATACAGGCCATAGTATGCAGGGAGTCCTGCAAGCTGGGCATAGGCCATTGACTGGGGTATCAGAACCATTGCAACGGTAATTCCGGCAATTACGTCTGCGCTCATCTTCTCTTTGCTATAGTTTCTGAACCATAGCAGGAATGGAAAAATTTTTGTTAACATATCCTCACCTTTTTTTACTATTTAAAAAAATGTTATGCATCTTTTTCAAAAAGGAGATGCCTGCCTTTTATATTTGATTTTTTCAGCTGTACACTCATATATTATTTTTTATACTCTGTTTTTTTACTTTTATTAAATTGGTTTATTGAACTTGATAAATTATTAAAATTTAATCATAATGTCAAATAGATAATTGTTAAAAAATTTAAGGGTCTATCAATGAAAAATATTAAACAGCTCACTTTACAGATCATAAACAGAGTTAACGCTAACTTAAGCGGGTTCGGCTTTGATACAGGGATTTTTACCTTAAATGCCATTGAATATGATAAACTTGCAAAGTTTTACTCATCCTACGGCATTACCGCACGCCACCCCATAAATTTTCATTTTAAACATTCAAATATGGCAGGCAGCTACTTTCTGGGAAATTGCTATGTGGGAAGATCCATCATCTATAAAAGTGATATCCGGGGGGATGAATTAAAGAGAAAAGGAGATATCTTTGACAGGAAAAACCCTGTTCCCCTTTTAAAGGATGAAACAATTGCAATCACATACAGCCTTTTGTATAAAACCCTTGTTCACAGCAATTCCCACAATCCGGAAACCCCGGAAGAGTTCACCATAAGAAACACTGTTTCAGCCCATTATGCCAATATACACGGATCAACCATTGCAGGCTGTTTTCTCGGGGCATTTTCAACCATTGACCTTATGAATCTGCACTCCTGCATTGTTGGCGAATTCTCCTATATCCAGACCGGAGAGCTTTTTCACACAAAGATTGAACCCGGCATTGTATGGGTGAAAAGTGATGATTTTGAATTCAGGTATCAGTTTCCAGAGGATGTGCTTGATAAATATATAGGTGTTAACGGGCATTTTCAGCCCCGGGGGATAATATATAAATTTGTAAAAGAGCTTGAGCCCGGATATGAGGAAATATTTGCCCTTGTCAATCTGGAAGGGATAAAAACACCAAAGACTTCTGCTGTAAACAGATATGCCGTTATTAAGGGGAAGACAGAAATAGGTGGTAATGTACTGGTTTCCCAGAGGGCATACCTTGACAATGCAGACATGGGTGATGGCTCCAATGCCCAGGAAAATACCTATATTATAAATTCAAAACTTGCAGGATTCAATATAACTGCCCATGGCGGAAAGATTATCAATGCTGACATGGGGCTGCATGTATTTGTGGGGTTTAACTCTTTTCTCCACGGCAGGGAAGATGCACGGCTCACCGTGGGCAGGGAGTGCATTATAATGCCCCATACCATAATAGATATAAAAGCCCCCCTTAGTATTCCGGACAATCACCTTGTCTGGGGTTTTATCAAATCTGAAAAAGATTTAAAATTAAATTCCATCCCCCTTGAAGAGCTGGGCAGATCAAAGGGGCCTTTAAAGATGGGCAGAATGATATTTAAAGGAAATGGGGGCAGGTTTATCAAGGCATTCAGCAGCAGGATAGAGCATATACTGGAGGGGAATGGTGCCTTTTTTGACGGTAAAGGGAAACGGGGTCATGCCCAGGATGATAAAAATATCTCCTTTAACACGATTCAGCCATATACTTCAGGGGATAATGCAGGGATATATCCATCCATCAGAATAAAACCCTAGATTTTAAGATTAAGAATAATGGATAATAAACCTAAGACAGCTTTAAAAGAAGAGATAATCTCACTGAAATCAAGGTGGTATGAAAAAGACCCTGACACCGGAGAAACCATACTGTCAGGAATGATACTGAAACTTAAGACTGAGTGTGGTAAGCACGATTTCAACCGGCCTTTAAACCTTGACCTCAGGGGTATTACATTAATAAATCAAGAGCTTACAGACCTTGATCTGTCAGGGTATGATTTTTCCCATGCAAATTTAAGCCAGTCAGATTTTTCAAATACAGCCTTCAGCTATTCAAAATGTTACATGGCAAGTCTTGAGCAGACAACCCTTGATCAGTGTGAATTCATAGGCTCAGATTTGAGCCATGCAAGCCTTAATGAATGCAGTGCAAAAAGATGCGGGTTTGGAGGCGCAGATCTGAGCCATGCAAGCCTGATTAATGCAGATATGGAATCTGCCACCTTTAGCCGTTCAAAATTAATCCATGCAGACCTGCGGGCTTCAAATCTTAAAAAAGCAAGGCTGTCTGAAACAGATCTGTCCTGGGCAATTTTTACACGTTCAAGACTGACTGGAAGTGATTTAAAAAGAAGTAATGTAAAAGGGACAAATTTTGAACTGGCTGACATGCAGACATGCAGACTCCTTGGAATAAAAAATTTCAAGTCTGCAAGATGGGTAGGTGCTGATATAAGGGGTCTGGACTTGAGGGGTGCCTATCTTGTAAGAAGATATATTGCCGATGAGAATTATCTTTATGAGTTCAGAACAAGTTCAAAATTCCATGAAGTTCTTTATAAACTCTGGTGGGCAACATCTGACTGTGGAAGAAGTCTTTTAAGGTGGTTTGTCTGGCTCTTTTGTGCTACACTTATTTTCGCAGTCATATACACACAGCTTGAGATAGATTATGGGAAATATAAGACCTGGTTTTCACCGGTATATTTCAGTTTTGTTACATTAACAACCCTTGGTTACGGGGATGCTGTCCCGGTTTCATTAACAGCCCAGGTGTTTGTTACTTTACAGGCCTTAACAGGGTATATCGGACTTGGTGGACTTTTAAGTATCCTTGGCAATAAAATGGCCCGGCGGGCAGAATAGACAGATTAATATCAGGAGAGATATGTTTACGTTTTTTAATAAAAAGACAAATCCCAGGGCAGAGTTAAAAAAAATTTTAAAGGGTTATAAACTTCCTTCATTTCCAGCAGTGATAATGCAGATCCTGCAAAAGATCAGAAACCCCTATTCATCGGCTTCAGACATTGCAGACTCCCTGTCCCTTGATCCCAATCTCTCCCTGCGTATCCTGAGCCTTGCCAACTCTGCTGCATTTTCTCCCAAAAACCGTGTGGAGAACCTGACCCAGGCCATCGCCCTTGTGGGACTTTCCCAGCTTGAATCCCTTGTGCTGGGAGTTGGGGTTGCCAAGGGTATTCCAAAACAGACTTGTCAATGGCATGACCCTTCCGAATTCTGGCTGACATCTGCCCGCAGGGCAATGCTTGCCACAGCCCTTGCGGCAATTCTGTGTCCTGCCAAGGAGTCCCAGTGCTTTACATCGGCTTTTCTCCAGGATATGGCACTGCCCTTTCTTGCCTGTCAGAGGAGTGATGATTACAATATGATATTTAAAAAATGGCACCTTGAAGGAGGTGATCTTGCAGCCATTGAAAGGGAAACCCTTCAATGGGACCATGCCGAAGTTGCCACATGGATATGCAGTGAATGGGGACTTCCTGAAAATATCGCCCTGGCAATAAAGAACCACCATAATCCTGACTTTGATGATGATCATGAAACCCTGGCTCCTGTGAGACTTGTCTCAATACTCAGGGAAGATGATAACAATGACGGCGTGGATGAAATCATTGCCCAGGCAGGGGATGTTTATAATATTTCCGAAAAAAGAATACAGCCAATGATTGAATCAAGCTTTGAAAAGGCCAAAGACCTTGCAAGGCTGATCATATAATTTAGGTGCAGGCCTCTTCAATGTGATCCAGAAACCTGCTTCTCAAGGCAAAATTTCCCTTTCTATAGTTTGCATGGCTAAGATATAAAAAACGCTCTGCCCTTGTCATGGCAACATACATGAGCCGTCTCTCTTCGTGGAGGGCTGCATCCCCTGAAGCAAGGGAGCGCCAGTGGGGGAAAAGGTTTTCTTCACACCCCACAATAAATACCGTGTCATACTCAAGGCCTTTTGCCGCATGTATGGTAAGGAGAGAGACACTGTTTTTTTCATCCTGGTCATCTTCCTTATCTTCCCGTACCAGGGCTGCCTCTTCCAGGTAGTCCATCATATCATCCTTTGAAGAGGCACTGTATTTCAACTGTTCAAGGTTTTCAACTTTTGAGATATACTCTTCTTTTGTTTTGGTCTTTTTTTTCAGATATTCAAGATATCCGGTTTTACTGATTACATGTTCAATGGCCTGACCTGGAGCAAGGCCGGGTATTGAGTCAATGAGTTCAAACAGAAGTTTTAAGCTTGCATGCACCCTGGAGGTCAGGATTTTTTCATGGAGGGCATGCCTTGCTGCATCCTGGAGCCCCATGCCGTCTCTTCTTGCTGTATTTATCTTTTTTAAAAGGGAGGGGCCTATGCCTCGCCGTGGAGTATTTATGATGCGTTCAAAGGAGACATCGTCATTGGGAAACATTGCAGCACTTAAATATGAATTAATATCAAGGATCTCCATCCTTTCATAAAAACCCTGGGCACCCATCATTTTGTAAGGTATTCTATATTTTCTAAAGGTTGTCTCAAAGGGAAGGGAGCAGAATTTTGTTCTGTAAATGATTGCTATTCTGCCGAATGGAACACCGCCTCCCCTGTTCTCCAGGGCAAATATCCTGCGGGCTGTCCATTCAGCCTCTTCATAGTCAGACATGAAGTCATGGATTTCAACTGTGCCGCCCTGCTTATTGGAAAAGCACTTTTTTTCCATTTTATCAGGGTTGGAATCAATTAAATCATTGGCAATCTGGACAATTTTATTGGCAGATCTGTAGTTCTCCTCAAGTTTGAAAATTTTTGAATTTTTATATTTATCTGGAAAACTTAGAAAATGGTCAACATTACTGCCCCGGAATCCATACACTGCCTGCCAGTCATCCCCTACACAGAAGAGATTGCCATGATTTCCAAGGAGCAGTCCTGTTATCTCTTCCTGGAGATCATTGGTGTCCTGGTACTCATCCACAAGGATATAGGAAAAATAATTTTTATAATATTTTTGAACATTTTTATGTTTCTTTAAAATATCCCTTGTTTTGAGAAGTATATTATCAAAATCAACAGAGTTCATCTCCATGAGCCGTTTTTCATACTCCCTGTATATTTCGGATATTTTCATGCCCCGGATCGGCAGCATGGAATCAAAATACTTTTCAGGATAGCCTGAATTCTTAGCCCTGGATATTATTGAGATCACTTTGTTTTTTTGTTTTTTATCAATATTGAGCTTAACAAGGATTTCTGTAATAAGTTTCTGGTGCTGGTAGGTTGAAAATATCTGAATGGGTGAAGAGTATCCCAGGAGATTTCCATGCCGGCGGAGAATCATCAGGCATGCTGAATGGTAGGTTCTCACCCAGGGAAAGGCCTTGAAACCAAGTCCTGTCATTTTATACAGGCGGGACTTCATCTCATCTGCCGCTTTGTTTGTAAAGGTTATGGCAAGTATTTTTTCAGGGTCAAAACCGTTGTCAATGAGGTATGATATCTTTGCTGTAAGAGTTCTTGTTTTGCCTGAACCTGCTCCTGCAACCACAAGGGCCGGAGTGCCGGTATGTTCCACTGCATCCTGCTGCTGTTGTGATAACTCCATGCTAACTGGTCTTCCTTTTATATTGTGTTAATGATTTTATCAAGGCTGGTCTCAATATCTTTTCTGATCTTTTCAAGTCTCTGTTCTGTTTTGGCTTCAAATCTTAAAACAAGTGCAGGCTGAGTATTTGATGCCCTGACAAGGCCCCAGCCGTCATCATATACAACACGCATACCATCAATATCTATGACAGTATCGGTTTTTTTATACAGGGTGCAGATTTTTTCAACAACTTTGAATTTGATTTCATCGGGGCAGTCAACACGGATTTCAGGTGTGTTAAATGTTTCCGGCAGATCAGATATCAGTTCCAGGGGAGTTTTACCTGTGGTGCTCATGATCTCAAGAAGGCGCAGGGTTGCGTAAAGAGCATCATCATATCCGAAATATCTGTCGGCAAAGAACATATGGCCGCTCATCTCTCCTGCCAGGGCGGCATTTTCTTCCTTCATCTTCTTTTTTATCAATGAGTGGCCTGTTTTCCACATTATTGCCCTGCCGCCATGTTTTTCAATGTCATTGTACATATTAAGGGAACATTTAACTTCAGAGATAAAGGTTGCTCCGGGTTTCCTGGAGAGGATCTCCCTTGAGAATATCACCATGAGCTGATCTCCGTAAATAAGCCGGCCGGTTTTATCAACAATGCCGATTCTGTCGGCATCTCCATCATAGCCAACCCCCAGGTCAAGGTTTTTTTTCTTCACAAGATCAATGAGTGCACCCATGTTTTTTTCAACAGTGGGATCAGCAGGATGATTTGGAAAGGAGCCGTCAGGTCTGCAGAAAAGTTTAAACACTTTACATCCAAGTTTCTCAAGTACTGGAAGAGCTGTTATGCCGCCTGTACCGTTTCCGGCATCAATTCCAATGGATATTCCTTTGTTAATCAGGATATTATCCAGTAAAAATTGTTTATAGGGTGTTATCATGTCAGACTCTTCAAGGCTCCCCTTTCCCCTTGCATACTCCCCTTTTTCAATTATTATGCGCAGGTCCTGCAATCCCTGGCTATGGATGGATTCAGAACCGTTCATGAGCTTAAAACCATTGTATTGTGAAGGATTGTGACTTGCCGTGATCATGGCACCACCTCCGGTGGAGAGATGAACAATGGAAAAATAGAGAACCGGTGTTGGACAAAGACCGATATCAACTACATTACATCCCGTGGATAGGATTCCTCTGATAAACCGGTGGGAAAAGGTTTCAGAGGTGAGCCTGCAATCCCTTCCCACACTTACTTTTTTATTTCCATGTTTTTGTAAAAGAGTTCCATAGGCTTTCCCAATACTTTCAGCATCATCCTCAGTAATATCTTCATGGGCAATTCCCCGGATGTCATACTCCCTGAAAATCTGTGGATTCATGGTTTCCCCCCTGATATATGATAATTAAATAAAATGGTAAATAATTGCAAAGCTTCCCGCAAGCCAGCAATAGGGTGCAAAGATATGGAGTTTTCCTTTGTTAACTATTCTAAGCAGCAGTAAAAGTGCAGCATAGCCTGTTATAAACGCTGCCAGGGTTCCAAAAAGGGTTGCACTGTTTATGGATATGGGATCGTGGAGTGATCCTGCAAGGTGCAGCAGTTCTGCCCCCATGATTGCAGGTATGGATAAAAGAAATGAAAACCTGCCAGCTGTTTTTCTGTCAAGACCTGCAAAGAGTCCTGCTGCAATGGTTGATCCTGATCTTGAAATGCCTGGTATAACAGCCACTCCCTGGCAGGTTCCTATTATAACAGCAGATTTAAAGGAGATATTTGATATTGCTCTGCCCTGGTCCTGATCTGTTTCCATGTTTGGCACTCTTTTTGTCAGCCACAGAACAATGCCGGTGAGAATCAGCATACACCCCACAAGCAGCACTGAGGAGAAGATCAAATGTTCGATTTTTTTCAGTCCAAGGCCCAGGACTGCCGTTGGGATACTGCCTGCCAGGATGAGCAGAAAAAGCCTGAAGTCATTTTTTTTTTCAACCCGGTTAAAGATTGAGGCAGCCATATTTTTTATGTCCCTGTAAAAGATGATTATGACGGCGGCAAGGGTGCCAAGATGGACACTTATATCAAAGGCAAGCATTGGTTCTGTCATATTAAAAAAATGCTGGCCCATGACCAGATGGCCTGAACTGCTCACGGGCAGAAACTCGGTTAAACCCTGTAAAATTCCTAATACTACTCCCTGATATATTTCCATGGTAAAATTTTTCTGTTTAATTATTAAATCCAGTTTAAAACAGCCGGAGGTTACAATAATATACTTTATTTTTCAAGGGGTGTGCACTGACCCTTGTCTGGTTTACCAATTTTCCATAACATTTTTTATTTCTGATTCTGTTCGGGCCTTATCCCATCCCTTTATCCTGGCTGCAAGATCTGCAACCCTTGTTAACATTTTTTCATCCGGAGAAGACAGGATGGTTACAGGGATTCTTCTTCTTACCAGGTCTTCTAAGGTTATTACCATTTCATTTTGCACAGAGTAGATGATTTCTGCCTTGGAAAATGGCAGGTCAGGGGAAATCCTCTGGGCCAGGGATGTATCCTGCTCAATGAGTCCCCTTATCTCCTTTATTTTTGTACCGTGCCTGAAAACAAGGTATGAGGCAACTTCCCTGTCAAGGCCTGCATTTATGTTATCGGTTATTGCAGACTCTTTCCATTTTGCAAACTGACTTCCCGGACTTGCCGGAAAGGGCAGAGTCGCTGTGGGTGATTTTTTCGGGATCTCCATGGCAAGGGATTTCATGACCTGGTTAATGAGGTCTGCAGCATCGGCCCTGGCTGATGTGAATTTTCCACCCACTGAAATAAACAGGCCTGGTTTTGGTTCAAACATTGTCCACTCCCTTGTCACCTGGGATGGAGGTTTGCCAGGCTCATTTTTCAGGGCACGCAGCCCTGCAAATTTGCTTATTATGGATGATCTGTCCCATTGAAAACCCTTTAAATATCGGTTGGATTCCTTTAAAAGATAATCAATGTCAGACTCTTCCACTTTGACTTTGGCAGGATCACCTTTATAATCTGAATCTGTTGTTCCCACAAGTGTTTTACCATACCAGGGGACAAGGAAAAATATTCTGTCATCATTTTCTGTCATTAAAAGGAGTGAATCCTTTGTGGGAAGCTGGGGCATGACAAGATGAATCCCCTTGCTGAACCGCATGTAGTTTTTCAGAAAATGGTGGTTCTCCACAAGGTTCTTCCATGGGCCCGTTGTGTTGACGATTTTTCCCGCCTTTATTGTGAACTCCTCTGAAGAGATGATATCCCTTACCCTTGCCCCGGTGATTTTACCATTGGTTGTCAGATACTCTGTGGCCTCTACGTAATTTGCAATGATGGCTCCGGACATATAAGCCCGGGCTGCAACCCCAAGTGTAAAACGTGCATCATCCATCTGGCAGTCACCATAGGATGAACCGCTTTTAAGGCCTTCTGTTTTTAGAAATGAATATTTTGCGTATATCTCCTCTTTTGTAAAGGAGTCGTGCATGGACACGGGCTGGCCAGGTCCTGCAAGAAGATCATACATCCAGAGACCTGTCTTGAGCATGACAGGTCCTATTTTATCCTCTTTATAATGGGGCATGAAAAAATTTAATGGCACCACCATATGGGGTGCAAGTCTTGATAATAGTTTTCTTTCTTCCAGGGATTTTTTCACAAGGTCAAACCGCATCTGTTCAAGGTATCTCAAACCCCCATGGATAAGCTTTGTTGAAGCAGATGATGTTGCCGAAGCAAAATCATTTTTATCAATTAACGCAACCCTTAATCCGCGCAGGGCTGCATCACAGGCAGACCATGCACCGTAGATTCCCCCGCCAACAACCAGCAGGTCAAATTTATCTTTTTTCAGTTTTTCAATTTCACGTTTCATGGTTCATCCTTTTCACCAGCCACTGGGCTCTGTCAGTCATTATGCCATCAAGCTTAAAGCCAAGCAGCCGTTTTAATTGATTTTCCGTGTTGCATGAATAGACAAACATCTTTAAGTCATGGTCATGGGCAAATGTGACAAGCTTATGTGTAAGTTTACGTTTGTTGATGCAAAGTCCTGTCAGATTTTTTACACTATAAGTTTTATTCAGGATTTCTTTTATCTGTACTGACCACTTCTCCTTTATTGCATACTCATCAATATTCAGAACATATCCTGTTCCTGTGTCCATATTATGGATATGTTCCAGTACATCAGGATCAAAGGAAAGAAAAGAGATATTTTTTTTAAATTCAGGTTCAATACCAGCCACGAGGTTACAAACCTTTTGCACAATAAGTTTTGTAATACCGAGTTTTCTTTCCAGTTTGCCTGATTTTATTTCAATATAAAGGCGGGTTTTTTCCTTGAAAAGCTCTATTGCCTTTTCAAGGGTCACTATTTTTCTTCCATCTGAGCCTGCCTTTTCAAGCTGGTCAAGTGTATAGGAAAAGATAGGCCGCCTTGCCCCTGTGAGCTTTTGTGCGGTTCTGTCATGGTACAGCACACAAATATTATCCTTTGTTAGCTGAACATCAATTTCAAGTCCGTCTGCTTTGTTTGCAACAGAGGCTGCAAAGCCTTCCATACTGTTGTCAGGAAGCCCCATGCAGGCACCTCTGTGTGCTATTATTTCAGGTCTTTTTTCCATTGCGGTTTTCATACCTAAATCTTAATTTTTTTACAGCTGATATAATAACACACTTTACACAATTTATATCAATTATTTTTGGTGAAAAGCAGCGGCGAATTTCGTAATACAAACCGCCCGGACCTGCCGCCGGCGTAAGCGCGG
>Ga0256846_1000392_pt1 | contig 18123 bp, 16 predicted proteins | sample TevniametaG_FD_189098 | JGI IMG/M metagenome (GOLD analysis project Ga0256846, IMG submission 189098) | Tube worm associated microbial communities from hydrothermal vent at the East Pacific Rise, Pacific Ocean - Tevnia | ecosystem: Host-associated > Annelida > Integument > Unclassified ...
CTTATTGTCGTTAGATAAGTTGATTCTTGCAATAGTGTTTTTAGTGCCCCTTTCAGTTCCGCTAAGCGAACTGGCAGGAGGGTTACCTATTGATATGTTTTTACCTACCGAACCACTTCTTGCCGGAATACTGTTAATATTTATACTGAAACTTATTTACGAAGGTAATTTTGATAAAAAAATATTATTGCATCCTGTAACAATAGCAATATATTTTTATTTGTTGTGGATATTAATAACATCTATTACCAGCACAATGCCTGTTGTGTCAATTAAGTTTTTTATTTCAAAACTGTGGTTTATTGCTACTTTCTATTTCTTGACAACACAAATCTTTAGAAACAAAAATAACATTCCTCTCTATTTTTCACTTTATGTTTACAGTTTAATTCTTGTAGTAGCTTATACTCTTTACAGAGATATTACTTACGGTATATTTGAACCTAAAATTGCATATTGGGCATCGAATCCTTTTTATAAAGACCATACATCATACGGAGCAATACTTGCTTTTTATATTCCGCCTGTGGTATCACTTATGTTTTCAAAAGAAAATACCATTCAAAAAAGATTCAGATTTACAGTAATATTTTTTATCCTTATTACGGGATTAATTTTTTCGTATTCGCGGGCAGCATGGATGAGTTTAGTTATGGCTGCAGGATTGTGGGTAGTAATAAAATTAAAAATCAAACCTTATATAATAATTTCATTTTCGATAATATTAATAGCATTTGCTGCACTATTGGGACCGGGTATTATGCGAGATTTAAAATCGAACAAAGAAGCATCAAATACAAATAATATTACACAACACCTGCAATCGGCAGCAAACGTATCAACAGATGCGTCAAACCTTGAAAGAATAAACCGTTGGCATTGTGCTATCAGAATGTTTAAACAAAAACCCATATTCGGGTGGGGACCGGGTACATATATGTTTCAGTATGCACCATTTCAAATATCAAGCGAAAAAACTATTATCAGCACCAATGAAGGAAATTTGGGCAATGCCCACAGCGAATATTTAGGACCTCTTGCCGAACAAGGTATATTAGGAACTCTATTTTTTATTGCTATTGTTATTTCAACAATAATTACCGGCTCTCGTGTATATAAACATACAAAATCAATATATATGAGAAATTACGGATTAGCAGCTCTACTGGGGCTTGTAACTTACTATATTCACGGATTTTTAAATAATTTTCTTGATACAGATAAAGCCTCTGTCCCTTTTTGGGGATTTACCGCCATATTGGTAGCTCTTGATGTTTATTACTCAAATAAACCTGACAATATTGATAAAAAGATATAATTTTATAACTTTGTTTAATTAATATTGTATCTAAAAATAATTATCATTAAAAATATTTCTTATGAAAAAGTCAATTTTTGCCGTTACTGCTGTATTAATAATTACACTTATATCTTGCAGTTCAAACATAAAAAAGAATAAAGTTACATATAGGAAAAGTTTTTCTGATATTGTTACAAATTATCCAAACATTAAGTTTAATACTCACTATACCTATAATGATGAAAATCAAATTATTAAAGTAGAAGATGAAAATACTGAAACTACTTTGAAAATCAGCTATGAAAATAATATAATTTCAAGAGTTGATTATTATTTTGAAGACTCTGTTTCACATTATAAAAAAATAAGAAACTTTAACGATTCTATATATATTACAAAATATACTCCTTCGGTAAACGGTGATATAATTAATTATAGAGAAGTATATTATTACAACAGCAACAATCAAATAACAAAAGTTATGCGATATAAAAAAGACAGTTTAAACAACTGGTATCAAAGCGGTTCAATGTATGAATATGAATGGGAAAACGGTAATCTTGCAAAAACAAAATGTTATATGCCTATTGAGGCTTTTGAAGCAGATTCTTTTAATTTAGAACAAAACGAAAGACCCACGTTGCTTGTTGACAAAAACGAACCCGAAACTTTTACTTACAGAGAATATTCACTGTATTTTGAAACTACTTATAAGTTTGATGATAAAAACAACCCTTATTACAATATTTCAGTAGCTAAATTTATTTTACCCAACGAAAATGTTATTTCAAAAAATAATCCTATTAAAGTAAATAAAAAATATTCAAACGGTGAATATTTAAAGTTTAAAAGAAATTATGAATACAATGAACAAGGATATCCAATAAAAATTGCTGTTGAAATATCTTCGAATATTGAAGGATTGGAGAAAATGCAATACTCAAAAATTTTTAAATATTAAAATACGTTCAATAATACTTGTTGAATACGATAAAATTTTGTTGTAGATTCTTTTTTGAGTCTCCCTATATTAACTATTTGTTAATCACTATTTTGCTACTTACAATTCATAAGTTAATTTTTATCTGTTATTTTTTATAAAAACTTTTCTTTTGTTTAATTGTTATATAATCAAACAATCGTTTATAAACTATATTTAGACGATATTGATTTTACAATAATGAGAAATGTTATAAAAGAAAAAATAATAAAGGACGAGTGTTTTATGATGTTAAGAAAAACATTTTCCTCATTGAATTTGGGAATATTGAATTTTCACTGACAATGGAAGAATTTTCACTTATGGAAAAAGAGTTATCGAAATTAGCTGATAATTCAACAATCTTTAACTCACCCGACAAAATAAAACTAGAAATAAAAAACTCTAAAATTAACCTTTTATTATCAGCCGAAGACCTTATAAGTTTACAAGATTTATTTGGTATCGAACAAAAAAAGTTAACTGTTTTTAAGTTAAAAATTAATTATTCAATGAATTAATTTTTAGCTTATTGAGCTAACGAGAATCTTATCATAAATCCGAATTCTGTATTTGCAGTATTAAATGATCCTACAAGCGGATTATTTCGTTTATGGTCGTAATAAGCTCTTAGAGTAAGTTTATCGGTAAATTGATAATCAGCGGTAAATTTAAACGACAATACCTTTTGTCCCTGTGTTACTTGGCTTGTTCTTTGGTTTAAATCATGGTTAATACTTGCATTATTACGAACTGATAAATCGGCACGTAAATTTAAATCGCTCACAAACGGTTTTTTGTTTATTATCAATTTTAATTTATCAAAACGGTATCCTGTTCCAATAGTAAACTCCCATGTATAAACTTCTGTCATCTGATTATTAACCAAACTCATTGTAATATTTCGCGTAGTTTTATACTCAAACCTTGTCAGGATATTATTTTTCCATGTCATATCAATACCAACAAGCGGAACAAATTGTTCGGTTGCCGCAAAAGATGCTATATTATATTGCGACACAAACAAAGAAGAATCAACACCTCCTACTGCCCACGAATAACCTTCTTGTGCAGCTTCATAATCGTATGCTATATTTGTGCTGTAACCCGCAATTGTAAATGTTGACATATATCCATTCGAAATAGTAATATTTCTAAACCTTTTCGACAAATATTTAATATTTTTTAATCCATCGTATTTAATTCGCCAACTTGGTCTGAAATACCTCCAGCTTTTAAAATCATTTGATATTTCACTAATATCTTTATCGGTATAAGCTGCTAAAAATGCAGGAATGGCTACATCGGGGTTTGAGCTGCTGTATCCTGCGGGAAAAACAGTATCATTGATATAATTCGGGTTATAAGGTATTCCGTTTTCGTCGGCATAATTTTTACGTTCGCGAGCAAGTTGCCAAGCTACCACATATAAATTGTTTCGATATATATCAAATGTTTTTGATTCGGGATTTTCAAGAGTAGGTTTATCACCAAAAGCCGAACCTAACATCCATATATTAATGTTATAAGTTCCTTTTTCCATTTTATCTCTAATTTTTTCGGCTTGTGTTGGATATATGTATCGTGTTTGATTTAATGTTTCGCTTCGCAAACCGGCAAAATCAATCCGTAAAGCCTTAAAAGGCTGGTATTGTGCTTTAAAATTATACGACAAATTATCGGATGTTGTATATGGAGAAACAAGTCCGCCGTTTTCAATAAGCAGATCATTTTCAACAAGGCTATTTATATAATCAAGATTATCGTATTGCCAACCAAAAGCAAACGGTAATCCCGGATAAGTAGGCATATCTGTAATTTTATGTTCTTGCTTATATCCGCCAATCATTGTTCCTCTGTTTCGGCTTACCGATGCCGACAACTGCTTAAATCCGGTGATGAAAAGCCCTGTATATTCTATACCCTTCACCAACAAACTTGTTTTTATCTGTTTTTTTCCCGTAACTTCAACTATCACTTTTTCAATATCTTTGTCGAGAGTTACCTCTACTCTGTTTTCGTTTATTACATCAAATTTTGATTTTACAACTTTACCTCCCGGCAATGTTACTTTTACTTTTATATCTTCTTCGGTTCCGAGATTGTGAGAAATTCTACGAGGTTTACCTCCTTTAAATTTTACATTTTCTTTTTTGAAGGTTACATTTTTATATTGTGGTTTATTACGTTGTTTTTTACTTTTTCTGTATTTTTTATTTAGATTATCTAAAAATTTCACCTTTTTATAAAGGTTATTCATGTTAAACTGCGTGTTTAGCGATATTTGCTGAGTGTTTTTTATTGTATTTTTTATATCAAGAGAATCAACTTTCACCTTTGGTCCTTTTTTCCATTCATATACAGCACCATAACGGGCATTTGCCGATATCCAATTAAACAATGGTATCTTATTAATTGGAATTGTATAAGAGCCGTTAAATTTTTGATTAAAATTATAAGGACTTCCAAACTTCATTATCGAATTCCAAACTTCATCTTTATATTCTTGATATTCGTCTTCATCATCTTTATTAATTCCTCCGTAAGGCTCATCAATAAGGGCATTGGTGTTTGTTGCATAAGTAAATTTCAATCCCCTCGAAAAATTATATTTTAAATCAAATTGTCTGTTCCACGTAAAATTTTTATCATAAGTAGGATTAAATCTTTGTGCGGGATTATTAAGGTTTCGCAATAATTTTTCGTTATATTTTTTATTCATTGTGGTTTTGAACGAAATTTGTTGCGGTGCATAGTAAAAGTTAAAATCTTTTATTAATCTAAATACCGGGTTACGCAATAATTTAACTTTTTTCAGAGGTTGAATGTTTTTAGGCTGATTATTATAAACATAATTTAAAGCTCCCATGTGAGTTGTTGTTTTATCATGATCAACTCCTACATCACGATGTGCCAATTCGGTATAAGAATAAGAAGCAGTTATATTTGACGGGCTGTAAAATTTAGTTTTCCCTTTACCTGTTTTTCCTAATCCTACATTTGTAAAATTAAGACTTCGACGTTCGGTAAAATCTTGAATTTTTTTAACCAGCTCTTTTTTTTCTTCTTCAGATATATTCGGATTATTTAAGGTTCGTTCAAGTTTTACATCTTGGTCGATAGGGTTATATTCAGGGTTTACTGCTGTTTGTGAATATCCCAGATACATTGGGATTCTTACTTTTGCTTTTTTAGGAAAGAATTTTCCCAATTCAAAATTTGTCGATACATCAAGTTGATTTGTTTCTTCTTTTGCTCGTTGTTGTGCGTTTTGCTCAATACTTCCAAATCCGGGTTGTGTAGTGCTTCCTGCAACCGATACTGTTCCAAAATCTGCCAAACGAGCTGTCATTCTTCCTGTAGCAGCCCAGCCTCCTTCTTCATCAAAATCGGTCAAACGAAGTTCATTTACCCATACTTCTGCCGATTTTGGTAATCCGTCGTCTTTACTGTTATTATATTTTTTCGGATTTCTAATACCAATCATAATGGTATTAACATTTGCTATATTAGGATTTCCTTTTACAACAATACGCCTGTTGCCGTCGTAAGTAATAAATTGATCGGTATAACTGATATCGGTATTTGCTTTCCGCATTTCATCGTTACGACGGAGTTTTGCATCAATAAGTTTTTGAAAATCTATAATCATATTATTATCGACAGGCCATACCGTTTCTCTGTCGGCATCGGAATAAGGTGTATTTACCCACGGTTCGGTAATTTTCAACGGAACTTCATATTCATAATAGTTGTCGGTAAAGTCTGAACCTATACGAACAAAACATGTAATATCGTTATCTTCCACTATCTCGCCGGGAGTATCAAACATTGATTCGGCATGGATAAACATTTGTAACTTACCATAGTTACGCATATCCATATTTATATTTTTATAAACAGCTTTAGCATATCCGTCTTCAAGATTCACAACTTTAAAAGCCATTGACTGCTCGTTTAATCGTGTTAATTGAGGATTGCTGGGGTCTTGTTGTCTGTCAACTCCGGGTGGTAAAATATAGTTAACCGGATAACGGCTCCCGTTTTCTTCAATATTAACAGTAGCAATAGTAAACGGAGATTGATTAAGGTCGTGTCCTTCATCAAGATCGCCTACTGTTTCACCACCTTCTTTTATTACAAAATCGTATTTACGCCATTCGCTTCGCACAAGTTCTAAACGAGCAAAACGCAATACTATCGGCTTTTTCCAGCCTCTTAAAAACATCCGCATAAAGCGAATAGACTTAAAATCTTGTATTCCTCCATATGGTTTCCCTGCATCAACAGGTATTTTAAACTGATACCATTTTACAGTTTTTGTTGTTCCGTTTTTTAATTTAACCGATGCTGTTTGAATATTTGTAATATAGTTTGAACCAATTGCCAAATTAAGCGTATCAATATCTATTTCATATTGGAAAAAAGATTCGTTTTCACTTAATGTAAAGTCTCTGTTAATATCCTCAACATCAGGATTTTGCTGCCCTACTGTATTGTAAGGTTCATCAACATTTGAGCTTACCGGAGTATTACCTTCGGGGTTATTATAACGTTTATAACGCTCAAGTATTCCCAAACCTTCAGAATCGTAATCACTTCCTCTGAAATAGTGATAATCATCGTTTGCGGGGTCTGCTTCTATTTCGGGTAAAACATCGGGTTTTACAATTGTAGCAACTTTTTTAATATAATTTTCAAAATAATAATATTCATCAGATTTATCTCCTTGCGAAAATATTTTACTTCCCAACCCGTCAAGTCCGATATCTTGTAAAATACGCAATTCGGGTGAATTTACAAAAGCATTACTGACAGGTTGTACGGCAGGCACACGTCCCCATTGAGTTTCAATATAACTATTTGCTTTGGCAGGCACATCAGTAGGAAGTCCGTTTTCAAAAACTTTTCTTCCGTCTTTTAATATATCTTCGGACACACTACCCAATTGAAAATATAATTTACCACCGGGATTATTCTTTGAATCTTCAACAAACGGGTCCATAAGCCAAAGCATTATATACTCAACATTTTGAGCTTCAAAATCATTTGTATGCAATTCTCGCATTATTCCTCCCCAACGCGATTCAGGATTATTTAATTTACCGTTTTCGTTGATACCGGCAGAGTACATTGTTGCTGTTGTATCGAAGTTATAAGGACCTCTTTCATCAGGATAAAATGCAAGGTCAAGAGTTGCTATTTCAGTCGGTAATCCGTTGGGAGTTTCTTTACTAGGAAAAATATCTTGCTCATGAACTCTGTAAACTTTCAAACTTGACTGTTCTTCGTCACTAACCGGAGAATTTGAACGATAAAAAATAGGGTCAATCTGATACCATGCAAGTTTTGCTCTATTAAATCCCGAAGAAAGGCCAAGATAATCTTTCGCTTCGGGGAAAGAATCGGTTTGCGGCACACTTGCCAATACCCATCCCGAACGGTTACGAATATCAATACTTGATTCGCTGCCTTCAAAATCGTCGATAAAAGCATTTCCGTTTTTTCCGATAGCTTTATTATGTCCGGGTATCAATTGAGCAAATTCTCCCTCTAAGGTTATTGTTGATTTTTCTTTTGTTTCGATAAACGGCAACCAATCAACCAATTTTGTTAAAAAAGGAACATCGGAACGATACGAACCGTTTAATCCCCATATTGTATTACTTATCGGCTCTTCTCCGGTATTGACTTTTTGAGTTAAAGGCTTTTCGGTAAGTTTCATTACTGTTGCTCCCAAATTAAAATCGGGATTAAAACGATAATCGAAATGAGTACCCATCAAGGTTTTGCTTTGTATGCTAAACATTGAATTGCTTTCAAGCGATATTTTCAGAGGCGTGCCGGATGCAAGATAACTTTCGTTAAGAATTTTCACTCTTCCCATATTGTAATCTACGGTATAATCTACATTTTCTTGTAAAATAATACCTCCCGCCGTAACTTTTACCGATCCTTCAGGTATATTAAACGAGTTTAAAAATATTTCGGAGCCTCCAGCTGATTTAAATGTTCCTGTAAGATAATATTTATTTTTTGATGTTATTTGTTCTGCTTTATATTGTGTAGAATCATATAATTGTTGATAAGTCATTTTTTCGGCAATTTTTTCGGTTTCAGACGAACTATGATTGCCGGGATTATTTATATCAGCTAAAACATGTTGTTTCATATATCCTCCAAAAGGCTCTATTATCGGGAATATAATTCTTCCATTTTTTGTTCGTATTGTTACTCCATCGATAAAATCAAATATTCCGTCACCATCAGGAACATAATTTAATTGTGTATTTAAATTATCAAGATTAAGATGACGTATAAACTTTTCATTTCTTATACTATCACTTAATACCTGTTTTTTATCTGGAATATTATACAATCGTATTCCTGTTTCATCATCGTAATATTCTACTTCAAAAACAAAATCATCTTTATTAACTTGATATGCCCCTATTGAATAGATGTTTTTCATCATCAATTTCCAATTGGGATATAAAGGATTAAAATCTGTTCCTTTAAGCAATTTTACATATAATACCGAAGGGTTTGACACTCCATCGTTTGAAAATTCACCAACTTGATATGTTTGCCCGTTGTAAGTATATTCGTAAGCAACTGCCAACACTTCATCGCCGTTAAGAGCCGTATTAAGAGATATGTAACCAAGTTTTGTGTCAATAGTATAATCGTTAGGACTTAATTTCCATGCATATTCTACTTTTTCAAAATCTTTCCCTCCTGCTAATCCGGCATCAAATAATAATCGCGATACGTTATTTATATTTCTTGAAATAGTATCTTTTGGTAAAGCCTCGTAAAGAGAGTTAGCATAATTATCGGGCATGTCTTTTAATCCGGTAGTTATAGCATCGTTATAAATAACTTTTTCAACTCTGTTGTAAATATGAAAAGTATCTTGATTTTCAGCTAAATCCATAAGGGCAATAATATTTCTTGCATCTTCGGTTTTACGTTTTGTATTTGTTACCCAAACTTCTATTCGAGTAATATTAACCGATGATTGAATAATTGGTAAGTTACTCATTGCCTCATCGAATTTTGCTCTAAAAAATTGTGATAGAAAGAAGTTGCGGTTTTTATCGTAATCTACAGCAGAGATATTATATTTACTTTTTTGTGCTCCTCCTTCAACAGTAATTGTTTTTGTTTCACCCTTTTGCTGCGAAAAAACACTTGTTATGTATAAGTTTCCGAATTTTAATTGTGTAAGAATACCAAAAAGGCTCTGACTTCCTGATATTAAAGAAGTTGTTAAAGGCAGTGATACATCACCCGCTTCAATTTTTTGAATAATATCGTCTTCTTTTCCCTGATACCGCAAGTTCATGGTATTATCAAAATCGAATTGCGACTCGGTATTATAATTAATCTTCATTTCAAGATTTTCTCCGATTTTTCCCACAACACTCATCTGAATTTCTTCTTTAAAATCAAATGTGGTATTACGTTGCAGTTCTACCGGCTGACTCGGATTTTCATTTTTAGCTATTTTAATACCAAACTTTAATGATGCCGACCCCGATGGTTTAATGTCAATGGTGCTACTTCCAAAAATTGTTTCAAAAGCCTCACTTCCGATATTAATTTTAGGAATTAATGTATTTTGATGTTCAAAAGTTTCACTTTTATATTTATTACGCCATGCTTTTTGTAACTCTTCTTGTATATCATAATTTTGAAACTCTTCAAAGCTCATAATATAAGGTGCCCTATAATCAATATCTCCTATTTTATAATGAATTATATATTGATTATTTACAGGGTCGTATTCTATAACTTTTTTTACATTATCGGGTAATGGAACATTAATATTTGATGATGATGATTTTGAGTAAGGATCTGTTTGTTCGGGGTTTACTTCATATGGCAAATTAATTGTATCGTTACTGTTTTGAGCAGATACATCAAAACAATTAACAAATACAAAAGATATTAAGAGTATTATAAATAAAAAATTACGTCTAAAATTCACCACAAGTTTTTACTTTGAGAATGTTTTTAATACCTGTTTAACAAGTTCTTCGACCTCAAAATCGGGATTTGCCTTTAACAATTTATCCAATATTTTTTCAGCAGGATTTTTTGCAAATCCTAACATCACTAAAGCAGATAACGCTTCTTCGCGTTTTGTATTGTTTTGAGTAAGTAAAAAATTATCAGAAATGTCTGATTTTCCTATTTTATCTTTTAAATCGACAATAATACGCTGTGCTGTTTTAGCTCCGATACCTTTTATTCCGTTTAATACTTTTGTATCAGCAGATAAAATTGCATTTTTAATCTCTGCAGAACTTAACGACGATAACATCATACGAGCCGTATTTGCACCTACTCCCGATACGGAAATTAATTGACGAAATATTTCACGTTCCGATTTATCAAAAAATCCAAACAAAATATTGGCATCTTCACGAATTACCTGATGAATAAAAACTACTGCTTGCTCTTTGCCTGATAATGCTGAGTATGTATTTAACGATATATTTATAAAATAACCAACTCCTTGATTGTCAATAACAACCGATGCGGGTGTGAGCTCCGCTATTTTGCCCTGTATATACTCAAACATAATAATTTAAACTTAATGTTATAAACAGGCAAAACTATAAAAATTGATTAATACAGCAAAGTTAATTGTCAAATGTTGATGCTAATTGTCTATTTATTTTAAAATACCTGATTTGACAGATATCTTTTAACTATGATTATTTTACTGCAAACTTTTTAATCATAGTTTATTTTAATAATAAGTTCGTTAGATTTTTAACCGCTAATGCACAAATTTATTAATTTAAAGTAATTATATAACAATAAAATTTATACAATTATCTATTTAATAATCAGCATATTACACACAAAAAAAACATATAAATTTTTTTTTGATAAGGGCATAAAAAAGGGGTAAGCTACTTATATCGCACCGCTACAACCGCCTACCCTTGCTTCCTTCCGGACCTGGGGGATTTCAGCAGGAGCTGGTCGTATAAGACTTACCCGACCGCAAAAGTAGTAATATTTACTTTCCCTGCAAACAGAAAAACATTATTTTTTAAGAATAAATCGCCAAGGTCGGTTTTTCCAATATTCGCCGGCATAATCAATACCCACACGCACATCGGTTCGGTATTTTAATTTTTCAATTTCTCCCTGCTCAATCCAAAAGTTATCCGAAGTTAAAATACTTTGTTTGTTAAACGATTTGTCTATTTGTAATATTTTACCTACTCTGCCGGGTCCTATAACATTGTCAACTCCGCGAATTAATACGGCTTGCGGATTATCTTTGTGTGAAGTAACAAAATTAAGCATATAATACATTCCGTAAATCAGGTAAATGTAAATATGCCCGCCTTCCATATACATTGTTTCGGTGCGTTTTGTTTTTCCTTTGCTTGCATGACAGGCTAAATCCTCTTCGCCGCAATATGCTTCCGTTTCGGTTATTACAAATTTTTTAATCTCTCCGTTATCGAATTTTCTTACAATAACTTTCCCGAGTAAATCGGGGGCTACATCAAGAACATCGCGAACAAAAAAATCTTTATTTAACCGTTGCATAATCTGTTATTAATATTCTGTTTTGTTATCGCTTTTGTGCCATTTAATAAAAGCCTTAAAAGCCTCATCATGAAGTAATTGCTCAAACTCTATTTTGCGTTTTTTCAACGGCAATTCCATTTCTTTATAAATAAAAGAGTCGTCGAAACCTATTTTGCGAGCATCATCTTTTGTGTTCCCGTAAAAAACTTTATCGATATGTGCCCAGTAAATAGCACCCAAACACATGGGACAAGGTTCACATGATGTATAAATTACGCATCCCGAAAGGTCAAAAGAATTTAATGCTTTACATGCCTTGCGAATAGCATTTATTTCGGCATGAGCCGTGGGGTCGTTGTCTGCGGTAACGCTATTTGTCGCGGCAGATATTATTTTACCGTCTTTTACAATTATTGCTGCAAACGGACCTCCGCCCGAATCAATATTTTCCGATGATAACCGAATGGCATCAAGCATGTATTTTTTATCTTTATTCTCCATAATTAAATTGTCTTTATTGCTTTTACAGGACAAACCGCAACAATTTCATCCATTATTTTACCTTCATCATCCCAAAGAATTCTTGTGTGAAAATTACCTTTTTCTTCAGCATCAAGTAAATCGGCTTTCCCGTCTATCATGTTCATTTCCCAAATATGCGGTGCTTTTATTACACAAGCTCCGCAGCCGATACATTTATCTCTGAAATATTGTATTTGTTTCATAATTGCGATAATAATTATTGCATTAAATCGGGTGTTGCATCCACAAGTTTATAAACTTTATCGCCACGACGTATAAGCTCGTTTACGGGCATCGACATAACTTCACCTTTCACTGTTTTCTCAACAGGTTTAAGGTCAACACGAATTTCGCCTACACTCATCTCTACTACTCCGGTTGTTTCGCCAATTATAAGAATATCGTCGTTAACACTTAGTTCGCCCGCAGCCATAGTTATTTCGGCAACATTAAGTTTTTTAAAATAATTGGTGCATTTACCTATATACTGTTTTCGTTTAGTTGCACGCGAGCCGTAAACTTCGCTCCATTCACCAAGTTTTCGTCCAAGATAATATCCATCCCAAAATCCGCGATTAAATACGGTTTTCAATCTGTTTTCCCACTCATCAACTTTTTTTCGCGTAAATTCTCCGGCAAACACGGCATCAACGGCTTGATTGTAAGTAGAGATAACATTTTTTACATATTCGGGTCCTCGTGCTCTTCCCTCAATTTTCAACACTTTTATTCCCGCCAATATCACTCTGTCGAGAAAAGGCAAGGTAAATAAATCTTTTGGCGACATTATGTATTCGTTGTCAATTTCAAGTTTATAACCCGATTCTTTTTCGGTAACTTCGTAAGCCTTTCGGCATGTTTGCATACATGCACCGCGATTTGCCGATGAATTTTGTTCGTGTAAACTTAAATAACATTTTCCCGAAACAGCCATACACAAAGCCCCGTGAGCAAACGTTTCTATACGTAACAGTTCGCCTTTTGGTCCTTTAATATTGTTTTGCTCTATTTTTTGAGCAATAGCGGCAACCTGATTAAGATTGAGTTCGCGTGCGGTTACTATCACATCGCAAAAAGCAGAGTAAAATTTTACCGCTTCAATATTTGAAATGTTCAGTTGTGTTGATGCGTGAATTTCAGCACCTTTTGAAAAAGCATATTGCAAAACCGAAATATCGGAAGCAATTATTGCCGAAACATTACTTTCAACGGCAGCATCAATAACCTTTTGCATCAATGGTATTTCACTGTCGTAAATAATAGTATTTACCGTAAGATAAGATTTTATATTATTGCTGTTGCAAATGTCAACAATCTTTTTCAAGTCGTTAATGGTAAAATTATTTGATGACCGAGCACGCATATTTAATTGCTCAATGCCGAAATATACCGAATTTGCTGCCGCCTGAATTGCTGCCGCCAACGATTCATAAGACCCTACCGGTGCCATTATCTCTATCTCTTCTCTCTTTACCTCTGAACCGAAAATTGTTTTCATATTAATTTATAATGAATGTTTTTTTATAGTATAAATCACCGATTTTATTAAAAAGTTAAAATAAAACATTCTAACTGATAATATTAATAAATAAATTATTTGGGGAAAAATCTGTAAATTTCTTTACGATGAGCCACAATTATAAAGTATATTGTATCTTCATTTACTTCAAATCCTATTCTATAATCACCTATTTTTTTTCGATATGATATTTTATCTCCTTTAAGTTTTTTTATTGAAGAAAGGGAGTATATATCTTCAACTTTTTCAGCTATTTCAATAAACTTAATAATTTTTTCTTTTATCTGTTTGTTTTTAAGTTTATCAATACTTTTCGAAAAAGATTTATCAAACTCTACTTTCATGATTTAAGTTTTTTCATTATAGTAGCTTTGCTTACTTTTTCTTCTGTTTTTTCTTTCTTCATCAACGAAAGTAAAGCTAAATCTTCAACATCATCTTTTGATAATGTTGCTACTTTACTTCCTAACTTTTTAGCTAGTTCAATTAATAATCTTAAATTATCGGAATTATCTGATTCTATCACTATTACATTACTCATAATATTCTCCTTTCATTACAAAAATTAAGTTATAACAATATATGTTGCTTTTTGCGTATTGTTATATTTTTCAATCTTTCCACATTCTTTTTTTCATTTTGGCTTTATTTATTTCATAATACATTTGAAATTTTAACCAAAATTCGGCATGTATATTCAATACACTTTCTAGAAATATGGCAATATCGGCAGATAAAGCTCTTTTCCCGTTTATTATTTCACTTAATAATGACATTTTACAAAATCATTTATTTTTGTCATTCAACTTATATTAAAATGAATCCAGATTTGTTTAGAATTATTTTTTTTAGTTCTACTGCTATTTTACGTAAACCTTTTTTATGGCACAAAGTTAAAAAATATAAGCAGCCTTCACAAATTTGTGAATTTTTCTATAAAAGAATTTTTTATTTAAAGCATATAAAATATGATAATAAAAAAAGCCGCAATTTATTTAAAACTACGGCTTTACTTTTTTTATTTTGTTGACCCACAAGGATTCGAACCTTGAACGGCTGGACCAAAACCAGCTGTGTTACCATTACACCATGGGTCAATACCATTAATGTGGCGGCAAAAGTAATACATTTTTTTTTTGTCTCCAAAAAAAATATAAATTTTTTACGATTTTTTTATTGCTAACAAAGCAAATAATCGATTTTAATATTTTTTGATAACTATTTTAGCCTAAAAAATAGTTACTTTTGAATAAACTTAAATTTAAAAAAAAGTGAACATTAATCAACCGTCTGAGTTTTTACGAAAGTTATATTACAGTTTTACTTGGAGAATAGAGAACAACAACAAAGAGTTGTTTTTAACATTTGACGACGGACCTACTCCGATTATAACAGAGTGGGTGCTAAACCAACTTGATGCTTATAATGCAAAAGCAACATTTTTTTGCATAGGTAGAAATGTTGACAGGCATCCTGAAATTTATGAAAAAATAAAAGAAAAAGGCCATGCCATAGGCAACCACACATACAGCCATTTAAAAGGTTGGATGGTTTCAACAAAAGAATATATTGACGACATAGAACTTGCTTCTCACCACATCAACACAAAACTTTTCAGACCTCCTTACGGAAAAATTAAACCTTCACAAATAAAAAATTTGAAAAGAAAAGGATATAAACTTTTTATGTGGGATGTGTTATCCGAAGATTATAATTTGGAAATTTCTACGGATAAATGTTTACAAAATGTTACCGATTATACACGAGAAGGCAGTATTATTGTATTTCACGATTCGGTAAAAGCAAGTCATAATTTAATGAAAGTATTGCCTGAAATTTTAAAAAAATACAGTGAAGAAGGATTTATATTTCAGAAATTAAAATGATTTTTTATATTTGCATTCTCAAAGCGAAGATTAGCTCAGTTGGCCGTAAGCGTTCCGGTGGATATAGGGAAGGTTGGCTTAACGAGTAAGTGCTAAATAAAATAAAGGGGGATTAGCTCAGTTGGCTAGAGCGTTTGACTGGCAGTCAAAAGGTCATCGGTTCGATTCCGATATTCTCCACTCTGATAATCAAGGTTTTGCATAATTGCAAAACCTTTTGTTTTTTCAAAAGTGTTGTTTGTGAGTGTTGTTTCCTAAATAATGAACCGATAGTTGAATTTGACATTAGCAATTCATTTCCATTAATGCTAGCTAAATATTGTTTTATAGAAAAACCTGATATAGCAAATGATTATAATTTTAAAGAATACTGTTCATCTGTTATTAACGGCTCTTTTTATAGCAAATTGCAAACAAAACTAAATAATATTAGAAACTGTAATAATAAAAAAAAACAGAAGATGCAAAAGATATTAGAAAGTTAAGCCGAAGCGAAACAAAAATTTTATTTCAACAATATTTAAATGGCAACAATAATAAAATTGCATATCTAAACGGTGTTCCTTCATTAATAAATGATTTTTTTAAAGTAAGTAATAATCTTATTCACGATATTATTATTGACTTAAAAAATAAAGGAAAGAATAAACTTTACAAAGAATTGGTAAAATTAGAAACAAACTTAATTATGAGTATTGTTGAGGAATTATATACCAAATATAAAGATATTAAAATTATCACTTGTCATGATGCTATTTATGTGCCTCAATCTTATAAACAAAAAACACAAGAAATATGGGATAATAAAATAAATAATTTTATTAAGAATTTACCTGTTGAGGTTGAAGATGATGATAGCAATACTGACAATACATCAGAGTTTGGTGTAGAATTATTCTCTGAATTTACAATGCCAAGCAAAAACCAGTATCATAATAACTCAACTTATGATTTTGATGATGACTTCTGGAAAGATAATGATGACTTTTGAGATAATATATAGTGATTTATTCTAATCAATAGGAAGAAACATACCTGCATTTGTTTCTTCAATTTTTTCAGCTACAATATCTGCCTCTTCACTATATATGAGTTTAAATTTAATGCCTTTTCTTAATTTTTCCCATAGCATATGCTCTTTTGAGCCAATATTATCAGGTTCATCAGATATTAAATAAAAGTTATTTTCTTTACCATATTTACCTTTCAAATTTTCTAACATTGAAGATATGGCATAATAATTACTCACCTCTTTTTGAATAGTTAATTCCGATTGATTAAAATTAATTGATTTTGCAGCAGTAAACACTCCATTTAAGCCAATGCAATCCATCTCGTAATTAAAGTAGAGACTGGGAATAATTTTATCGGTAAATTTTATATTTGTATGAACTTTATGCTTTACTCTTTCAATTAATTTTTTATTAATATTCTCTAATGTTTTTACAGATTGAACGCTAATACTCTTTTCTTTATATAAATTCTCATTTTCTATCATTAAAGAAAATAAAGCATCAAAAGTATTGCTTGTATTACTTTCTGCAATATATTTTGGTTCATCATATTGAATAACATTATTATTGTATTTATGTAAATACGATAAGTATTGTGAGTTAATTTTATCGGGAAAATGAAATAAATTCATCTCTTTATCAGTAATATTTATTTTAGTAAAACTCTCTTCTATTTTAGAAATAAAAAAGTCAAGCAATTTTTTTTTATCTCCTAAAAGTGTTTTTGCTATTCTGATTTTTGAATTAGAAAATCTTATGAAAAAACTATTGTCATCAGATAAAATCATACCTATACTTATAGCATCGCCAACCAAACTATTGGGTACAACTTTTATTATGCTGTAATATGTTTTCATAATCGTGAAAAAAATTCAATTAATACTTTTTGATTTCTTATATCATTAAACAGAAATGAGTATAGATGCTCTTGCAAGTCTTGAGTAAAACCCAATGATTCAGGTATATTATTGGCTATTTCATAAAAACTTTTCTTACAATCTTCAATACAAAGGTAAAAATATTTTTCAATACCGTTTGCCCACTCTTTTTGATTTCTTATATAAGTATATATTTTTTTTACAAAATCAGTATATAAAAGATTATCATTAACCGACTGAGCAACACCCTGTTTGTAAAGTGTATCATAATTCATTGATGAAAAAGTAAAAGCATTATCAATAGCAATAATATCAATTTTTTCACCCGACAAATCAAATAATACATTGGGATTTGTCGGTTTTCGGTCATCATTTTCAACCCATATATCAAACAAACATAATTTAATTAAATCATCGGGATTTTTAAATTTATTAAAATCATTTTTGTTATTAATCTTAACAAAC
>Ga0256846_1000393_pt1 | contig 18081 bp, 17 predicted proteins | sample TevniametaG_FD_189098 | JGI IMG/M metagenome (GOLD analysis project Ga0256846, IMG submission 189098) | Tube worm associated microbial communities from hydrothermal vent at the East Pacific Rise, Pacific Ocean - Tevnia | ecosystem: Host-associated > Annelida > Integument > Unclassified ...
GATATGCTTTTGGAGTGCATCTGTTTCAAGTGAAACCTAAACGGAAAAAGCATATCCAGGCCTCACTTATTCCTTTGTTAATCTTAAAAAAAATTTTTGACCGGGAATTGCTGTTTATCTTTAGCAGCTCTTGACAATAAATTAAATGGTTTGTATAAAGCAAAAGAAGTTGTTTGAGAATTATAATGGCGGAAACTGGCAGGTTTTGATGAAATTCAGAATGAAAACATTAATAAATAGAAATCCAGCAATGCCTGGAATATTCAGCACCGGACGTTTCTTTATATTTTTTAGGAGCGTTCATCCGGTATAATAGATAGATAAATATACTTTTATACCCCGGGTGAACTAAGGTTTGCCCGGGGTTTTTTTATTAAAGCCCTGGGAAAAATTTTCCAGGGCTTTTTTTATTTTATTAAGGAGGCAGCATGTTACTTGTACTTGAACAAGACATTACCCGGGAGCGGAAAGAGCAGCTTAGGGCTGAATTACATGAACAAAATTTTATTATCAGAGAGATACGGGATTCTGGTAAAGATGTGATGGGAGTTACCGGCAATATACAAAAGAGTTGTGATTGGTTTAAGGCAATGGATGGTGTGGCAGATGCCGTACCCATTTCAACATCATTTAAATTTGTAAGCCGGGAGTTTAAAAAAGAGGATACAAAGATTAAAGTCAGGGATGTTGTTGTGGGAGGGGACAGGATAGTGATTATGGCAGGTCCTTGTGCCGTGGAGAGCATGGATCAGGCCATGGCCATTGCAGAATCGGTGAAAAAATACGGTGCTGTTCTTTTCCGGGGAGGGGCCTATAAACCCCGTTCCTCTCCCTATTCCTTCCAGGGACTTGAAGAGAAGGGTCTTAAAATACTTGCAAAGGTCCGGGACAGGACCGGACTTGGGATTGTGACAGAAATGACTTCTCCTGCCCAGGCTGACCTGATGATGAAATACATTGATGTGGTACAGGTCGGAGCAAGGAATATGCAGAATTTTGAACTTCTTAAGTGTGTCGGCAAAATGGGGATGCCGGTTCTGTTAAAAAGAGGTCTTGCATCTACAATTCAGGAGTGGCTGATGTCAGCCGAATACATTGCAGCTGAGGGAAATGACAGTGTGATACTATGTGAACGCGGCATAAGAACCTTTGAGCCGTCCACAAGAAACACCCTGGATCTTTCGGCAATTCCTGTTTTAAAAAAATTGACACACCTGCCCATTGTGATTGATCCAAGCCATGCAACCGGTATAAGGGAGAAGGTCAGTCCCATGGCAAGGGCAGCCATTGCTGCAGGAGCCGATGCATTAATGATTGAAGTTCATAATGACCCTGACAATGCTCTGTCCGACGGGCCGCAGAGTCTTTATCCTGAACAATTCGGCAAACTCACAAGGGATCTTTATGTTATAGCTCCGGTTGTTGGCAAACAGATGGATTTTGATTATCTGAAAAAATCGGAAACAATGAAGAATTCTTTGGGCAGCGGAGCAGGAACAGCAGCATTTATTGGCGCTTTGGGGGCTTACAGCCATAAGGCCGGCATACAATATTTTGGTGATGATGTAAAACCTTTACCTTTGGAAACGTTTAAAGATGTATTCAGGGCCGTTGATATGGGAGATGCAGAATACGGGGTAATTCCCCTTGAAAATTCTCTGTCAGGATCCATCCATGAAAATTATGACCTGCTCCAGGAGTATGATCTCAATATAACAGGGGAAATTACAATTCGTATAGAGCACTCCCTGATTGCACTCAAGGGTGCAGCCAGAGAATCCATTACTAAAGTTCTTGCACCTCCTCCTGCTTTTTCCCAATGCAGGCATTATCTTGAGCAGCATCCAGAATATAAACAGGTCCCTGCCAGGGCAACGGCAAGTGCAGTAAAAACAGTTGCCCGCTCCAATGATCTGACTTTGGCAGCCATTGGGAGCGCCATGGCAGCTGATATTTTTGATATGGTTCTGCTTGAAAGGGGTGTGGAGGACAACCCGAGGAACTATACAAGATTTGCAATAATATCAAAGAGTGGTAAGGCAAGTGGCCCAGGGAAAAAATCATCCATAATCTTTTCAACAGTGAACAGCCCGGGAGCGCTCTTTAATGTTATGAAGGTGTTTTCTGATTATGGCATTAACCTTGTTAAACTCGAATCCAGGCCAATGCCGGGAAAACCCTGGGAATATTTGTTCTACGCTGACCTGGAACTTGATATTAAAAGTGATGAATCAAAGGAGATGCTGAAAGCACTCAGAAAAAGGACCGATTATCTCCGGGTTCTGGGGGTGTATTAGGTTCAGCGAATTCGTCGGTTGACCCTGTTCGTAAATATCAGAACAGGGTCAGGCCGGAGAGGATTTTTTTATTGACAAGCATCAAATATCAATCTATTGTAAGAATATAACAAAACAATCAATTCGTCATAAGTAAGATGACTTATCATACATAAGAGCTAAGCGAAATGTTTTGGTCGTATATTTATATAAATTCACAACTCAATGTTAAACAAAGGAGATTGATTATGAAGCGGCTTTTAATGTTTGTCCTGTCTGTTTTCATCCTTATTTCAGTTGATTATTGTTTTGCCAAAGATAGTTACAAAATTGGTGTTCTTGCAAAAAACGGCCCTGTCAAAGCATTGAAAATGTGGAAGAGTACAGGGGAATATCTGTCAGCAAAGTGCATGGGTGATTATAAAATTGTACCACTTGATTTTGATGCAGTTTTTTCTGCCATTGAAAAAAACCAGGTTGATTTTTTTCTGGTTAATTCGTCAATGTTCATAACGGCAAAGGTAAGATACGGGGCAAAGGCAATAGCAACCATGGTTAATTCAAGGCAGGGTAAAGCCCTGAAATCATTTGGCGGTGTGATCTTTACCAGCGAAGAAAACAACGAAATAAATTCTGTAAAAGACCTGCCCGGAAAAACTTTTATGGCGGTAAAAAAATCGTCCTTTGGCGGATGGCAGATGGCCTATATGGAACTTCTTAATTCAGGCATAAACCCTTTAAAGGATTTTGCAAAGCTCGAATTCGGGGGTAAACACGATAATGTAGTGCTTGCTGTGCAGAACGGTGTGGCAGATGCAGGTACTGTAAGGACAGATACGCTTGAGAGAATGGCAGCAGCAGGAACAATTGAGCTTTCAGAGTTTAAAATTATAAGTCAGAAAAAATATGGAAATTTTCCCTTTGTCTGCAGTACAGCCCTTTATCCTGAATGGCCCATTGCAAAAACAAAAAAGATTTCAGATCAAGCTGCAAATAAGGTGGTTGAAGCATTGAAACAGTTAAAACCAGGTGACAGGGCAGCAAAAGATGCAAAAATTATCGGCTGGACAGATGCCCTTGATTACCGGGGAGTGGAGGATCTGCAGGCCAAGCTTAAGGTTGGAGCCTACAGATAGAGTGTTAACCTGTTTTAAATTTTAAAAGGAGCGCGGTTATGTTCCACTTGTTAAAAAAACAAAGCATGCGGGCAAGATTGTTAACCCTGGTGTTTATATCATTTGTATTGGTTGTTGCGGGTCTTGGAACAGGTGTTATCATAATCCAGAAGAAATTATTGAATCAGATGGAAGGTTCGGTTGCAGCACTTTTAAAATCCAATAATACTAAAATAAATGAGAAGTTTGCTATCCTGGGTAAAGAGGTCACAAACAGCCTGAACAAGATGCCAAAGTTTGTCGGCACACGCATTATTGCTAAAACCACCAATGCCCTTAATAAAGAGAAGGATATCATTGCTTTTGATTTTGAAATGTCCCTGAAGAATAATATGGAATCATTGGCAGCTCTTTTGGCAGAAGTTGCACCGGCAGCAATTTTATCCAATGATTTTTCAACATTGATATCATATGTGAAATCAGCTTCTTTAGGCAGAGATGTGGTCTATGTGATTTTTCTGAAGCCTGACGGCAGACCCCTTACCCGTTATTATAATAAAAACAGTATCAAAATAAAAAAATATATCAAAAATGGCAGTGCCAGGAGAAAAATCAATAAAATACTGGAGGAATCCAGGACCGATAAAGAGGTTATGATTATAAAAAAGCCTGTAAAGTTTGAACAGGATGTTCTTGCAACAGTTCTCTTGTGTGTAACCAGGCAGACCATGAATAATCAGTTAAAATCCATGGACAAAAGGTTTATTAAACTTATTAAGAGCAATGATAAGGAGACAACAGATACACTTAACCTGGAATCAAAAAAGATAACTGAACAGTTCTCATCCATGCTGAATAATATATCTGAGAGCAATTCCACGGCAGTCAAAAATGTTGGAAAGGAGATTCGGAAAAGTATTATTGATATTAAAAAACAGATCAGTAATCTTCTGGTAATTATCAGCATCATTTCCATTGTAACTATTTCAACAGTTCTGTTTTTTGTGATCTCAAAAATAACCAGGCAGATAAACAATATTGCCGGGACAATTAATACAGGTTCGATCAAGGTGGCTGGTGCATCAGATCAGGTTTCAACTGCAAGCCGGAATCTTGCAGAATCAACAGCAAACCAGGCAGCATTTATTCAGGAGACGTCAGCATCCATGGAAGAGATATCCTCCATGACAAAGATAAATGCAGAAAACGCAGGCAAGGCAGACAGTTTAATGAAAAATGCTGATGAAACCGTTTCCAGGGCCAATGCTTCAATGGATCAATTGATAAGATCAATGCAGGATATATCAAAGGCAAGCAGTGAGACATCAAAGATTATCAACACCATTGATGAAATAGCATTCCAGACAAATCTTCTGGCATTGAATGCAGCTGTGGAAGCAGCCCGGGCCGGGGAAGCAGGTGCTGGGTTTGCTGTTGTGGCAGACGAGGTTAGGAATCTTGCCATGGGTGCTTCAGAAGCTGCAAAAAATACAGCAGGCTTAATAGAAGATACAGTAAAAAGAATAGATAATGGTGTAAAGCTTGTAAGCTCGACAAATGAGGTTTTTAATGATGTAATAACTGTTACTAATACTGTTGGACAGCTTGTTGGGTCAATTTCATCGGCCTCCAGGGAGCAGGCAGAAGGAATAGAACAGATCAACAGAGCCTTGATTGAGATGGACAGTGCAATTCAGAAAAATGCAGCATCTTCCCAGGAGTCTGCAGGTTCGTCAGAGGAGATGAATGCCCAGTCTGCCACAATGATTAAAGCTGTGGAAGAACTTGTAGCCATGGTACATGGAGTAAAATCCGATAAAGTTATCAGGGGGTTTGATTGATAATGGTATCAACTGTAAGATTGGCAAGCATCAATCCGAAGATTCCTGTTATATACGGTACAGTACCAAGGGAGGATCGTTTTCTGCCATGATCCGGTTTTATGCCTGATTCATGTTCAATCTCCATGGATTGAGTATTCATTATAATACCAGTTGGTTTTTCTTCTGAATAGACACATTGAACATCTCTGAAAATGCCTCGTCTGCGGAGCCTGCGCCTTACAAACCGTGCCAGGGGGCAGACACTTGTTTCAAACAGGTCTGCTGTTTTAATCATGGTTGAATCCCTTTTTCCGGCAGCTCCCATGCTTGATATAATTTTCAACCCCCTTGTTTTTGCTTTTACGATAAGGTTTACTTTGGAATTAAGTCCGTCAATGGCATCAATTACCACATCAAAACCTTTTGATAACAGAGGGTCTATGCTGTTGTTGTCTGCAAAGGAGTCATGAATTTCAACAATGGCTTCAGGGTTTATATCATTTATTCTCCTTTGGGCAAGTTCTGCTTTTTTTTCTCCAATAGTTGAATAAAGAGCATAGATCTGACGGTTGATATTGCTTGGCTCTATTGAGTCAAAATCGATGAGGCTGAAGGTGCCTATTCCGGTTCTTGCAAGGGCTTCCACTGCAAAAGACCCAACAGCACCCAGGCCGAACACAGCAACCTTTGCATGTTTGATCCTGTTCAATGCTCTGGTTCCCAGAAGCTGTCTTGTCCTTGAAAATTGATCCATGGTCATTGATCTGTTTTTTATGATTTGTATGCAATCTGGAAACCAATAAATGCTGCAAAAAGTCCGGCTATCACTTGCAGTGCAATGTTAAGCAATGCATGGGAAGTGTTTCCGTTCTGGAGCATTTTAATGGTTTCAAAGCTGAATGTTGAAAAGGTTGTAAAACTGCCAAGTATTCCCACAAACATGAACAACCTTATTTGAGCTGTGAAAAAGCTGTGATTCTCAGCAAATCCGTTTAACAGCCCAAGAATAAGGCAGCCTGAAATATTTACAATAAGAGTGCCAATGGGAAAGCTTAAGTCCTTTAACAGAGCCTGGGACCATGAAGCCGCAAGATAGCGCATGACAGCTCCGAAAAACCCACCGATTCCAACTAGCAAGATACTCTTCATGGTTTTTTGTTATCCTGATACATTAAATAATCTTAATCCATTTTTACAGGTTAAGGCTGCAATCTCTTTTACCGTAATTTTTCGTATTTGTGAAGCAATATCTGCTATGAATACCAGGTTTTCAGGCCTGTTCAATATATTTTTTTTTCCATTGCAAACCATGTTTGGAGTGATATCCGGACTGTCGGTTTCAATCAGTATACGGTCACAGGATACTGCATTCAGAGATTTTATCACCTTTTTTGCCCCCTTGTATGTTATGGAGCCTGAGAAAGATATGTAAAGTCCATATTTTTCAAAGAGCGGTATCATATCAGGGGAGCCTGAATAGGAGTGTATTAAGCCTTTTCCAGGAAGGGGACCTATCTTTTTTATTATATGGATGAAAAGATCCCAGGCTTTTCTGATGTGTATGGAGATGGGAAGCTTAATCTCCTTTGCAAGGGCAAGCTGGTCAGTAAAGATTTTTTCCTGAAGGGCCCTGTCCGGTTTTTTTATTGCAAAATCCAGCCCTGCTTCTCCCAGGCCAGGTGTAAATTTTTTTTTAACTCTTGATATTTCAGCTTGTAAGAAAGCTTTAAGTTTTTCTTTAAAGTCGATAGAGGAACTTGCGGCAAACCATGGATGTATCCCGTAACAGGGAATAACAGAATCATGGATCAAAGAGAGGTTCCGGGTATCAGTCCAGTCCTGTTCATGGGTTGAACACGATACCATATACTTAACTCCGGCATGTTCAGCCCGCCTGACTATACTGCCATGGGCTGTAAATATTCTTGGGTCCTGCAAATGGCAGTGGGCATCAATCAGTTTCATTGGAAAATTCCTGCAATGCTTGGTTAAAATACTATTTTATACCATCTGCATTAAATAAGGTTAATAAAAATCTTTTTTAATTTGATTTATATTTGTGTTAGTATCATAACAGTTCTCATTTAAAGTGGATATCAGGGGGAGAAAAATTGAAACTGAAAGTGATTATAAGACGATGCAGCGGGTATGATCCTGAAATGATTTCAGGGATTATCAGCCAGGGCATGGAAGAACTTGGGGTTAAACCCTTTGGAAGAGTCCTTTTAAAACCAAATACAGTGATTGCACACCCTGAAATCTTTCCCCATGCCTTTACACGCAGGGAGTTTCTGGACGGTGTTCTGGATGCTGTAAAAGGAGCTTCCAGGGGTGTAAAAGAGATAGGTGTGGGGGAGAGATGCGGAATAACTATCCCCACAAGATTCTGTTTTAAGAATGCAGGCTATATTGATGTTATCAAAAGGCATGGGGTCAGGACATACTATTTTGATGAAGAAAAGAGCGTTCCTGTAAAGCTTGAAAAACCCGGCAGACTCAGAGACAGGGTCTTTATTCCCCAATCTGTTGTAAAGAGCGACTTTTTAATTAATCTGCCCAAGTTTAAGGCACATCCATGGACAAGGCTGACACTCAGTCTGAAAAACTTCATTGGTATTCAGGATGACAGACACAGGCTTGTTGACCATAATATACATCTGGAAGAGAAAATTGCCGATCTCCAGGAGGTTGTTCAGCCGAAATTCATTGCCATTGACGGTATTATTGCAGGTCAGAAGATGATGCTGACTCCTGATCCGTTTCCACTGGGGGCAATCATCATGGGCACAAACTCATGTGCAGTGGACACGGTGTGCTGTCATATGGTTCATGTTGATCCCCTGGACCTTGAACATCTGAGTCTGACATCAAAAAGAGGGTTTGGCCCCATTAGCCTGGATGATATTGATGTAACAGGTGATTACCCCCTTGACGAAATCCGGGAAAAAACAAAAAATTTTGCCTTTTGCATGGAACGCATTGATAGTTATTTTAAAAATCATAAAGCTGTTTCATGTACTGTGGGTAAATTTCCGGAAGGCCGGGACTATTGCTGGGGAGGATGCCCAGGAGCTCTTCAGGAAGCAATGCATATTTTTAAAGGCTTTGATCCCGGGATAGAAAATAAAATGGGAAGAGTGCGTGTTGTAATTGGTAAGGTGGACAAACCCCTTGACCTGGAAGAGGGGGAAAAAGTTCTGTTTGCAGGAGATTGTACCTCCTGGGAAGGCAAAATCCATGGGAAAACAATTAAAATAGAATCAAGCTATAAAAAAAAATCAGAGATTGATGAGGGCAGAACAAAATCCAATGATATGCTTTTAAAGAATATAAAACCGTTAATAACGCGGCTTACACAGGGGAAAAAGAGATTTATACATGCCAGGGGTTGTACCATCAGTGTTGCAGACCAGGTTCACTATCTCTCCCTTCTTGGGAAGACAAAAAATCCCAATTATGATAAAAGACTCTTTTTTAATGTCACCATCAGTTACCTGCGCATGGTATTTTCCAGGTTTCTGAATATAATTAAAAATTAAAATACCGGGAAGTTGAAGATATATAAATAATGAGAATAGTCACCAGACCAGATTTTGACGGTGTGGTATGTGCAGTTTTACTGGAGCTTGCAGAGCATATCACTGAACCCATAAAGTGGATTGAACCAGGGGATGTTCAGCAGGGCGCAGTTGAAATTAAAAACGGAGATATTATGGCTAATCTGCCCCATGATGAAAGATGTTCTGTCTGGTTTGATCACCATGTTTCCAATACCCCTGCTTTAAAAACAGCTGGTGCGTTCAGGCTGGCGCCTTCGGCCGCGGGGATTGTTTATAAATATTACAGGGAAAAAGGGCTTTTAAAAAGGGATTTTGATGAACTTGTGGCCCAGACCGATATTATTGATGCTGCCAGACTGACAGAAGATCAGGTGGTAAATTTTCAGAATTATCCCTATATTCTTCTATCCATGACCGTAAAGAACAGGGATGAATCTGATCCACCATACTGGAACAGGCTTGTATCCCTGCTGAAAAGCATGGGTATTAATGATGTCATGGAGGATAAAGAGGTGAAAAAAAGAGCTGCCTGTGTGAGAGAAGAGAACATGGTTTTTGAACGACATTTAAGAAAATATACAAAAACCAGGGCAGGTATAACCATAACCGACTTCAGAGATCTTGATACAGTTCCCATGGGAAACAGGTTCCTTGTATATCATCTTTTCCCGGATACAATTGCAGGTATTACAATAAGAAAAAAAAACAGAGATAATAAACATATACTTTTAAGTGTGGGCAAAAGTATTTTTAATAATAAAAGTCAGGTAAACATTGGCAGACTTCTTTCAAATTACAATGGCGGCGGACATGATGGCGCAGGCGGCTGCACCCTTGATGTTGAATCGGCAGATGCAGATATAAGGGAAATTATAAATATAATGGTGGAAAACAGGAAAAATCAGGATTGATCATCCTTGACTTTTCTTTACATAGTAATTAATTTTTTAATCTATTATACATGAAACATCTATGATGGACGGGGAATAAAATTGAATATAGTTTCTATTGTGGGTAAGTCAGGGGCAGGCAAAACAACTCTGATTGAAAAACTAATCAGGAGATTAAAGGAAAAAGGATATATTGTCGGCACTGTAAAACACACCCATAACGGTTTTCACATGGATAAAAAGGGCAAGGACTCATGGCGGCACAGGGAAGCAGGCGCCAACGCAACCCTTGTGATTGCTCCGGGAATAGTTGCCCTGGTAAAGGATGAAGAGCTTGAACTTGTACGGGAAATTCAAGCCTATTTATCTGATATGGACATTGTTCTGGTGGAAGGGTTTAAGAAAAAAGACCTGCCTAAAATTGAGATATTCAGAAAAGATGACAGACATAAAGAGCCGTTGTGCATGGAAGATGAAAACCTGGACGCTTTTGTTTCAGACTCAGACTATGCCCCTGATGTCCCAAGGTTCGGCATAGAGGATATTGATGCCATAACCCGGTTTATTGAAGAGAAATATTTAAAAATCTAAATGAAAAATAATAGTGCAGGATATCTTGAAAAAACAGGTTTTAAAAGTGTAATTGTGATTCTTGCCGGTCTGTTTTTTTTTCCTGTGCCGGTGGCGGCAGGCCGGGCAGGGGGCTCTGAAGGCGGATACATTACAGGGTTTGCCAGGGGAACCATTAACTGGAGCACAGGATTGATAACAGCAAAGGGTAATGCATCTCCATCCAAGGAAGATAAGACCAGACCATCCAGTTCAATCCCTGGTGCTGCAAAGGCAGATGCCATTGTAAACCTTATTTCAATACTTAAAAAAATAAGAATTGCAGAAAAGAGCGTAAAGGAATTTGTTGCATCCAATGATACTGTCATGGCACAGATTGAGAACACAATCTCCCATGTTTCTGCAGTGAAACAGCGCTATACTTCCGACGGTGCCCTTGAAATAAAAGTCGCAACTTCAATGTATGGCAGTTTTCTACAATTTATTCTGCCCCGGGAGATAGTTCAGATTCCTGAAATAGAATCAATTGATACCAACAGCAGTACACAGAAACAGAGGGGAAAATACACTGGATTTATTTTAGATGCCAGGGGCCTTAAATTTGAACCTGTGCTCTATCCTGTTATAAAAAATGAATATGGTGATGAAATATATAGTTCGGTCTATATTAACAGGGATTATGCGGTTCAATACGGTGTGTGCAAGTATTTTTTAAGCTTGAAAAAAGCATTAGCCAATGAGAGGATTGGTGACAATCCTTTAATAGTAAAAGGTCTGAGAACAGGTGAAGATAAGAATTCACTCATTCTTAACAAATCAGATTCTGAAACAATAGAAAAAATAGTTGAGCGCCACTCTTTTTTTAAAGAGTGCAGGGTAATTATTGTACTTGATCAGTAAAAGGCCCGGGTAGCATATTGCTGTTCAAAGGGTTTGCGATCAGGGTTACTATAGTCTGTATTTTGTAATAATGTCACTTTTTTGACACCTTTTTGTATTAATTTTTCTATTTTATACTACAGTTATAGGAATAAATATTCCTAATATAGCATATTTCTTATACATTATACCCTGTGTCCTCCGTTGGCATCATAATTGCAAATTTATGGGGCTGAGTGTTTTGAAAGTATATAAATAATTAAAAAACAGGTGCGGGGATCTAAAATAAAATGGCAATGCTCGATTTATCCGGTAAAATATCCATGATTTTTTCATCCATGCTTAAACCCGCTGGGAAACAGGCAGACCATAAAAAACTTACAAATTATATCATCAATATACACCAGAAAGAGTCCACCAGGGAAATAATCAGCGAGTTGTCCAAGTGTCTTAAATCCATTATTAACTATAGATTTTTTGCCTTTGCAATAAAACAGAATCATCAAATGGATATCTGGCTTGACCCGGGGAAGTGCAGGAAACCTTTTGAAAGGAGAGTTAAAAGGGATTTTAACATAGGGGATAAAGAGAGATTAAATTATTTTAATTGTGCTTTGATGCAGGATTATTCAAAAGATCCGGAGGAAGATGAAAACAAGCTTGATATGGGTGACATCACATCCTGGAAAATAGAAGTCAATGGCTGTTCAGCAAGGGTCTATATAGTGACCTGCAAAAGGGTGCTTGACTTTTGTGCAGATGAGATGGATATGGTTTTAAAAACAGCCCAGACAGCTATATCCCGGCGGATCGGAATGAAAAAATTGTCCGATGCTGCTGCCATTGATCCCTTGACAAAATGTTATAACAGGCGCGAGCTTGAAGTACAGCTTAAGAGAAATATCTCCAGTGCTGCAAGGCATGGAAAAGAGTTGTCGGTTTTCATGTTTGATCTGGATCACTTTAAGAAGATCAATGATACCCATGGGCATCAGGCAGGGGATCTGGTATTAAAAAAGGTTGCCCTGCTTGTGAAAAAGAATATCAGGGTTTCTGATGTTCTGGCACGCTACGGAGGTGAAGAGTTTATCTCGATTCTTCCCGGAACCGGCAGACAAAAGGCAATGGAACTTGCAGAAAGAATCAGGCAGAGCATTGAAAATTGCAGAATAAAACTGGAAAGCGGTAAAATCATAAATGTTACGGCAAGTTTTGGTGTCGCCTCAGGGCATGCCATGTCATTGGATATGGCCCGGATTATACATGATGCCGATGCAATGATGTACAAGGCAAAACTAAATGGCAGAAATACAGTCATGCCGGGCATTATAAAAGTGTGCCCCTCCTTTGGTTCCAAAGCCTGTTTCTGATTTTTGTGGTATTTCTCTTTAAACCACACCTGTCATGAGAAAGATATCAAGGCCGCCATGGTAAAATGGCCGTATGTTGGTTTTCTGGAAGCTGCATCTTTTTAATAATCTTTTTTCAGGTGCTATGATTCCAACCCGCCACCCTTTAAAATCCTTTTTCAGTTTTGATTTAATCTCATTATAAAAGCAGGATATTTCAAGGTCCTTTCCAACCCTTTTCCCATAGGGAGGATTTAGTACAACCACTCCTTTTTTTTCTGTAAACTGTTTTGGATTAATGGAAAAAAAATCATGGGCGTTAAGGCCAATATTGTTGTTTAAGCTGTGCCTGGAAAGGTTTTTTTTCAAAGCTGATACAGCCTTTATATCAATATCAGATGCAAATATTTCTACATTGTCACAGGATCTGAACCGGTCTTGTGCCTGTTGTTTTATGTATTTCCATTTTTCTTTTCTGAAACACTGCCACGATTGAAACGCAAAGTTTCTATAAAATCCCGGGGGAATATTATTTTTAAAAAGGCATGCTTCCAGGGAAAAAGTCCCAGACCCGCACATGGGATCAATGAGAATATCATTTTTGGAAAAACCTGTGAACATAAGTACTGCCCAGGCAAGGTTTTCCCGCAACGGTGCATGGCTTGTCAACTTTTTAATACCTCTTTTGTGCAGAAGGCCTCCGCTTGAGTCAATGGATATCTCAAAATGATCATCTTCTGCCCGTATGAATATATCCTGTATTACTGGTCTGTTTTTTTCTTTTGTTATTATACCCCCGGGGGTTTTTGACAATTTGCAGGTAAGTATTTTATCGGCTCTTTTGGCAATGGCACTGGTGTGGTACAGCCTTGATCCCTTTGCTGAAACATAGAAGTTAAGTTTTGTATCTGTCTTCAGTATAAGCTCAATATCAAGATCCATGAGTTTTTTTTCAAGGGTTGAAAAATTTTCCGCTTTAAATCTTCCGATTCTCATCAAAATTCTAATGGGGCATCTTAACTTCAAGTTGGCTGTGTAACAATCATGGAGTTTGCCGGAAAACTCAAGCCCGCCCTTTTTTATTGCTATTTTTTCTGATCTCATGTTCAGAGCCATGATTTCATTTGCAAGAAGGGTTTTTAAACCCGGGGCACAGGATGCAAAGAATGTATGTTCCCTTGCAATTATTTTTCTTTTCACTCTTTTTTCAAAGGCTGTTTTTTTCAAGGTATTGGTTTTGCTATTATATTTTAATTGGGCCGGGCCTTACAGAAAACCTGTGAACAGTGAAAATCGCACCGCATTTTCAGTTTGTTCAGGGACAATAGCAAGTTTTTGATCCAAAGTCAATAATCGGGTTTAATATATTTGTTTGACACAGATTTTATATTCGGGTAATACTAATGGTCAAATAAATGATCAAATAAATGGTCAGATATTTGATTAAATTATTTATTATATAACAGGAGTTATACATGGCAGGGATAAATAAAGCTATTATTATCGGACGGCTGGGAAGGGATCCTGAAATAAGGTATTCCCAGCAGGGTACAGCAGTAGTTAATTTCAGTGTTGCCACCAGCGATGAATGGGTTGACAAAGCTTCCGGTGAGAAAAGAGAAAGAACCCAATGGCATAGAATCGTTGTTTTTGGCAAGCTTGGTGAGATTTGTGAAAAATACCTTGCCAAGGGAAGACAGGTATATATTGAGGGAAGAATTCAGACAAGTGATTATGAAAAGGATGGCCAGAAACATTATGTCACTGATATTGTAGCAAATAACGTTCAGTTTCTGGGGGGAAGACAGGACACAGGAGCAGACAGCGGATCCTATTCAGGCAATTCCAGCCAGGGCTATTCCGGGCCGTCAGATCCGGGTCAGACTGGAAATGTCCAGGGTGATACGGGCAGTGGTATTTCCGGTGGCAGCATAGAACCCGAAGATGATATTCCCTTTTAGTTTGAGATAGTGTGAAGCATTCCATTATTTTCTGGGATGCTCTTTTCTCCATTTCCCCGGGCTTTTATACTCCCCTGGATCTAACGACCAGATGCCCCTGCGGTTTTTTCTGGCCCGGGCCTGGGCCTTAAGGTAGAGGGATTTTTTAATACCTTTTGCGGTTTTACCCCTGTATACTTCGGCAAGGCCTTTTTTAAGTATTTCAAGGTTGATATTTTTATTATTAATAAAAACTTCGGCAAGCTGCCTGTTATAGCCTCCAAGGCCATAACTTTTCAGAGCCACTTTTTTCCCTTCTATACTGTCCTGAAGAAATTTTTTTGCCTGCATGCTAAAGGGCTGGCCAGTATATGAATATCCCCCTGTTTCCGGGGCATCAATGCCCACAAGCCTTACAATGAATATAAGTTTGTGTCCCTTGACCTTGATGGAATCTCCATCATAGACCTTGATAACTTTATAGATGCTTTTTTTACTGATTTTGCAAGAAGGGGCTAAAGTAAGTTTTTCCTCCTCTTTTGTTACTTTTATGTTTGATAAAGGCATGGAAACATTGGAAAAGTGTTTTATCCCATCTTTGTCAACCCAGTAATAGATATCTGCAAACAGAACTGTGCTGAAAAGCAGTATTATGGATATTACAAAGCAATGCCTTGACATTTTATTCAATCTCCCGGATTATCATGCTTCTCCATTGCAATACATGACCAGTTTTTTTCATCTTTTGCAAAAATAAGTTTAAACCCATTTTCAGCATACAGGGTTATAAGGCTTTCTTTCTCATGGGTTCTAATGCCGGACATGATTAAAACAGTCTCTTTTTCAGACAGGTTAGTTATAATTTCCCCAAGCTTTTTTAAGGTCGGGTATCTTAAGTTTGCAAGAATAAGGGAAAATTTTCCCGTTATTTCTGCTGCATCTCTATCTGAAACCCTTATTTTTGTTTCAAGATTATTAATTATAGCATTGTTTTCAGCTTCTGCAATGGAATTTGGATCAATATCCAGGGCAAGGCATTTGGATACACAGGTTTTACATGCTGCAATGGCCAGAACCCCGGAGCCCGTACCAATGTCCAGCCCTTTATGCCCGTCTGTTTCAGGCCCGGGCTGGCTTTTTCCACCGGATACTGCCACATGATCCAGGGCCTTGAGGGCAAGTCTGGTTGTTGAATGCCTTCCTGAGCCAAAGGAGATGCCGGGAGCGATAAAGATATTTATGATGTCTGTGCTGTCTGGCTCATTTATACCATGGGGAGTCAGGACAAAATGTTCAGATATTTGCACTGGTTTACTAAAGCCTGGTTCTATATATGTGGAACCGAAAAAACAGGTATAGGCAAGTTCTTTTTCGTCCAGAAGTTCTTTTAATAATTTTTTGACATGGTTTGGTGTTATGCCTGTTTTTTTAACAGTCTTTTTAATAAGGTTCAGGGGGGTAATTCTGGTTTCTGAGTTATTAACAATTTCAAAAATTATCTTTTTTTCATAGGTTGTCTTCATGGCCTTCTTTTTTTAAAAGTTTTCTGTACCACACTGAAAATTCAAACATACCCCTTATTTTTTCATCTTCATTAACAATACCAAAGCACATGTCCAGAGCACCCTGGGCAAATTCATTGGAATAACCTTCATGGCTGGTCTGCTGTAAAAATTCTCTTAACAGTGCCTGGGATGTGCGTTTTGTTTTATCTTTTCTTATATCTATCGGGTCCTTGGGATCGGCAAAAGGGCTCCACTTTTCATAACCTATTTTTAGAATCTGTCTCTGGCCGCGTTTGCCCATGCTTTCAAAGATCAATTTTTTCTTTTTTTCTATCTCTTCCTTTGAAAAAGTTTCCATTTTTTATATTGTCCCCCTTTTATTTTTCCACTCCCAGATAATCTTCATTAAAGTTGGAAATCAGCGCCATGGAGATGGGTATGAGCATTTCATGCATCCTGATGTTTTTTGATTTTATTGCCTTGATCATTTCAGCAGAAATGAGCTGAAGCTGGGAATAGATTTTATCTGTATTAACGGTTGGATATTTTTCTCCTTCCTTGAAATTGGTTCTTCCGCATATATGACTCATACCTGCACTGGATGTGGGGATGCCGTAGAGTCTGCATGTGATCGGCCTGTTTTCATACATGATGCAAAGGTCATTATCGCCTAAAAGCGGGCATCTGACCCGTTCCTGTCCCATTTTTGCAAGGAGTTCCACCTCATTTTTACCCTGGTGCAGTTCTTTTTGGATATTTCTTTTCAGCTTTGCAAGCACCCGGTCTGTTTTGGATGCCTTGTCAATAATTTTCTGTTTTTCAGTGCCGGTAAACTTTATTTTAAATTTACTATTAATATATAAAGCTTCTATTATTGTTATATCAAAGATCGCATAGCAGCAGTCACTGCACTTTTCCCTGCAGAAAACCTCCCTTGGGAATTCCTGTTTTACCCGATTAAAAATCTGATCAATCATTGTAACAAGTGCTTCATATTTTACAAAATGTTCTTTTAAGTCCAGGGTCATAATTTTATTCCTCTATTTTCCTATGCAGAAATTATTGAAAATATTGTCAAGAATATCTATTTCAGCGGTTTCACCTGTAATTCTGCCCAGGGCATTGATGCTGTTTTTAATATCAAATGCTATGGTCTCTTCAGGATCTTTGTTAAGCATTGCCTTTTCTGCAGACTCAAGGTTAAACAGTGCATCCTTTAAAGTCTCCCTGTGCCGCAGATTTGGAACAATGCTGCCGGAATTCACATCCAGGTCTTTGACAGCTATATTTATAATCATTTTTCTAAGCTCGTCAATTTTAGTCATTTTAAGTGCTGATATCCCTATACTGGGAATATTTTGAAAAGGCCCGGGCAGGTCAGGCAGACTGAAATTATCTTTCCTTTCCACGAGGTCGATTTTATTTATTACAAAAATAACCTTTTTATCCTTTGGAATTACATGGTCAAGTTCTTTTTCTCTGATTTTCTGGTTTGCCTCTTTCATGTATAAAATAAGGTCTGCATCTGCAATATGCTCCCTTGCCTTTTCCATACCTATGATTTCAACAAGGTCATTGGTGGAATGGATTCCTGCTGTGTCTGAGATGGTAAAACTTACACCGTTTATATTAAGGCTCTCCTGGATCGGATCACGTGTTGTTCCTGGAATGGGTGTGACTATGGATTTTTCCTCTTCAAGGAGCCGGTTCATGAGGCTTGATTTCCCTACATTGGGAGCACCGCATATGGCAAGCTTAATGCCTTCTCTGATAAAACATGTATCATCATATAGTTTAATATATCTTTTGCACTCTAAGGCAATTTTTTTTACAATCCTGAGTCCCTGGCCGGGTGAAAAAGTAATATCTGTGTCATCGGGAAAATCTATGGCAGCTTCAAGTCCGGTCAAAAGTTCAAGCAGTTCACTTTTTAATTCTTTAATACTTTTTTTCATGATACCGCTGTTCTGAGCTGCAGCAGCTTTTAAAGATTTAGAAGATTTTGCATTTATAATGTCTGCCACAGCCTCTGCCTGGGTAAGGTCGATCCTGTTATTAAGGAATGCCCGTTTTGTGAACTCGCCTGGCTCGGCAAGTCTTGCACCCTTTGAAATCACCTGGTCAAGGATGGAGCGCATGACAATATTTCCCGAATGCGCCTGTATTTCAACTAT
>Ga0256846_1000394_pt1 | contig 18071 bp, 18 predicted proteins | sample TevniametaG_FD_189098 | JGI IMG/M metagenome (GOLD analysis project Ga0256846, IMG submission 189098) | Tube worm associated microbial communities from hydrothermal vent at the East Pacific Rise, Pacific Ocean - Tevnia | ecosystem: Host-associated > Annelida > Integument > Unclassified ...
AGTGCTAAACTAAACCAACAAGTTTTGCAGATAATTATAAAACCCCTTGATTCGCTTTTCGTAAAAATTGAGGGCGGACATTTATGGCTACAAGAAAACCGCTATCGAACAGCTTTATATAGCCGAGCGCCTTTTTTTGATTTAAGCTTCGACTATCTGCAAAAAAGACAACGCGGCAAGCTTGAGCTTCATCCCGTTTTTGGAATATTTATTCCCAAGCTTGGATTTTCATTCAAAAATTATCCAAACGTCAAAACACGTAATTATGAGCCTATGCTAGGCTTATCTCTTTCCCCCTTCACTAAGTTAGTTATCTCTTCTACTGTCTCAAGACGAGTTGACCAAAAAAATAGCGGCCAATGGCAAGACTCTGTGTATTATGACAAACTGCTCACACACGCAAACTGGGATGGCGATAAGCTTCTTGCAAATGTAACAGCAGGAATTGAAAGATACGCTTTTCAAGAAGGAGGAAAAAACTGGCAGGCATTTTATGGAGATGCGTGTATAGATTACAGTCCGTCATCGCACTTTAAGATATCAGCACAAGCATCACAACAGTTAACTCAAGAAAAAACAAGCCTTGTCTATTACTTACCTGTTAAACCCGGTACCGGCAATTACACCAGAGATCCTGAAACAGGAGAATACATTCCGGCAAAAGAAGGTTCAGGCGACTACAAAAAAGTAGTGGAGCATGGAGAAAGTGAGAATTTTATTAACGAACGTAACGCCAGCCTAAGCGGATACCTAAGCTTAAATAAATTGAATTTATGGACATCAACGTCCTACCATACTAATGGAGCATTCCATTCCATTCTATCGTCTCTACGCATAACCATGCTCCCAGGCAATGCAGCATTGAGTATCATAGTTTATCCTAGCTACAAGAACCAGATATATCCAAGATGGAATAAATCAATGGAACTCAAGCGTTCATGGGAAACAAGCGCGGAATTACGCTCTCAAATAATTACCGATTATACCCTTAGACTTAAAGGAAACTATCACAATGAAGTTCAAAAACTCAATACAAACCCTTTGCGCTCTAAGCAGACTTGGGAAATAAAACTCGCGCCAATAATCAACACTTGGCTTCAGCTTGAACCTGAACTTGGTTTCGGTAACCTGCTTGCATATGAACCACGTTATTACCCCAATTTAGGAGGAATAAATATTACAGAAGTATGGATAGGCTTGAATGCTCAAAAACGGTATAAAAAATGGCTTCTTAAAGCAGGTTTCAATATCAGTTCAAGACAATCAAAACTCGCTGCTGATAAAATTCCATATCAAATAAAATTAGATAATCCAATAGGCATTCATCCCTCATGGAATATTGAAGCAGAACATTCTTTTGTGCTTGAAACTTTGAAAAGTAACACATTAAATCTAAGGGTAAAGTATGAAGGGAATTACTATCCTGACAACAGAGGACTCACGAACAGGTTTCAGTTCTCCGCAGGCCTATACTTCTAGCTAAGCGTATTTTCTGCTAAAAAGAATGCAGGCAAACGCATAATTACAAGTGGATTAGTAAATATTGGCAAGAGAATAAGATTCAAGTATCCATTAAGAATAGATATTCAATAAGCAGAAAAACTTAGCAATATAGCAGAAGATAACACAAAACAGCCCCAGTCCTTCTGGCCTCTAACCCTCACTTTAAGGAATCAGGCAATGTTAATTCCACTACCCCTGATTGCTTCAAATTAACAAAAAGCCGATATTCACCCTTAAAATAGATATCCTGTACCTGCTCAGGGAGCTGTGCCGTTTTAATAAACTCTATCCATTTTTTATCTGAAAGCGTTAAAATTAAAACACTGTCCCCTCTAGCCAAGGCTCCATCAGGCCGTCCATCGCGATTAATATCGTGCAGAGAGTGGGTTAGGGGATGGGTAGAAGACTCTGTTACAACCCATGCTCCATAATCTTCCAAATATGAACGCACTAAATCTGCATCTTCACGGGTTTTGAAAAATCCTATGCGGAATTTAGTTAAATCACCTTCCACTGCCATATAATAAGGAAGCCCTTGCCTGGCCAACATCTCCATAAGCGCACCGAAACTGGAAATATCGGAGAATGCGCCAACCTGCAGTGAGTAAGCCTGTGTTTTAAGTGAATTCAGGGAATACACCATGTAGTGTTGAGTTTTTTGAGATATTCCTGGCAAAGCCAACTTGTCACCGCACACAAATAAAGGTTTGCCTAGAAAAGGATAAGCCGCGTTGGCTCCTGCACATGAAGCGTTAAAAGTATCCCGTGGAATAAGGTCAGGAAGACCAACGGTAATAAGATTATTGCCTGTAAGAACAGTAGCGAAATCCTCATTGTCAACAGCATAAAACTTACGTATCGCAGGTATTGAGAGTCTATTTATAATTGAGGAATTCACAGGATCTATTAAAAGAAGCTCACTAGAAGTTGAAACAAGGATTCTGCCTCTCCAGATAAGAAGATTACATACCTCTGCTCCCAGATTTAAGAAACTAGCCGAACCTGTTGAAGTATGAAAAAATCTAATACCTGCCGTATCTTTGTCAAACAAAACCGAACCTGCAAGAAGCGGATATTTAGGCTTCCAAGCAAGTTTTATATTCTTTGTAGCCTTATTATTAGGATTATAGGTAAAAGCTGTCAAGCCTGAAGATGGAATAAAGAAAAGATGACCCGATGGCAAATAAAACATATCTGAACACGACACGGGTAGACCATAGGTATAAAGGATACTCATTTTAGTCCCTGAACCCTGAATTACAGTAAGTTCCTTACCGCCAAGAAGATACAGGCGTTCCTTGGCTCCTATTACCGCCTTTGTATAAGAGATATCGAGCCTGAACACGTTTGAGATACCTTCTTTAGTAGCATCTATTGCAAAAAGCGCCTTGGAAGTAAGAACATAGGGACGCTGCCCCATAATAATAGAGTTTGGAATTCCGAACAAAGGAAGCTTAGCTATCCCCTGAGAAGATATTATCCTTAAATCCTGATCTTTAAGCAGATATCCCTTATTACCCTGCTGAAGATACAGGCTTCCAAAAAGGATAGAGGTTAAGGAGAAAAACACTATCAGGGTTTTCATATCCCAAGCCCCATAACGGCAATTCTCACAATTAAGTCATCGTAGCTAATCCCTGCCTCTCGCGCTTCAGCTGGAAGGTCTGATAAATCGGTCAAGCCTGGTATAGTATTAACTTCAAGGAAATAAGGTTGATTATTTTCATCAAGCATAAAATCTACCCTTCCAAAGTGACGCGCCCCAATTGCCTGAAATGCGCGTAAAGCAAGCTTTTGGGTCAACTGAGCTTGCTCTACAGGAATACGCGCCGGACATATAAATGAGGTAGCGCCTCTGGTATACTTCGCCTGATAGTCGTAAAATTCCTGAGTTTTCGGAACCAACTCAAGAAGTGGGAGAGCCTTATCGCCTAGAATTGCAGCTGTGCCAATCATGCCAGGTATAAACTCCTCAAACAAAATATCGCCAAACTGAAGGTGTATTTTCCGCCCTTCTTCCATAAGCGCCAGTTGTTCGTGAATAATCTTAACACCAACACTTGAACCTTCGTAACGAGGTTTAACCACCAGAGGAAAACCGAATTCCGAAGCCGCCTTCTTGGCAGGTTTGATGTAATCTTCACCTGCGTGGACTGGAATAAAGCGGGGTGTGGGAATATCATTGCGGGCAAATACCCATTTGGTTACCCATTTATCCAAACCTATAGCCGAAGCTTCTATTTTTGAACCGGTATAGGCAATACCTGCAAGCTCACAAAACCCTTGTATAGAGCCGTCTTCTCCTGGCTTTCCGTGAAGTGTTATAAAAACCAAATCAGGTTTCTCTTTAAGAAGAGCGCTAAGCTTATCTGGAGACGCCAAATCAAAGCTTACAGCTTCAACTCCTTGCCTGCGTAAAGCTTCATAGACATTACGCCCTGAAAGTAGCGATATCTCCCGTTCCGACGACCAACCGCCAGATACAACAACTACCCGTCTGTCTTTAAGTTTCGCTAATAAATTCTTATCCATCTATCCTCCTGAAGCAAACGATAGTCTCCCTCAATTTTATACAAATACCAGGCTTTCTTCATAAATTATACTACCTGCATCACGTTCTATATTTGAGATGGTAAATATCGCACTGAACGCAAGCAAAGATAATACTCGTGAACCAAACTACTTAGCCGTACTTAGGGTAACAACACTTTTTGTATTTCTTGCCTGAACCACATGGACATGGATCGTTACGTCCCACTTTGTTCTTCACCGTAGCAGGCCTAGCCTTAGCCATAGATTGAGCAACCTGAGCATTATTATTTGCTGCCCCTGGGATAGCAGATGGAGCGTCTTCCTTATAAGCACGCACCGGAGCCTGCCGCCTTACCGGAGCTTGCTTCAGCTGCGCCCTGAAAAGAAGCTTTGTAACGTCTTTCTGGAAAGATATAACCATCTCTTCGTACTTTCCATAAGCCTCTCTCTTATATTCAACAATCGGATCCTTCCCCCCTACGCTACGCAAACCGATTCCTTTCTTAAGCTCATCCATCTCCCTAAGGTGATCACGCCAATGCCTGTCGATAACGGTGAGCAAAACCAAATTCTGCAATTCGTTAAATTTCTCACCCAACAATTCCTTACGAGCATCAAAGGCTTCATCAGCACGCTTATTAAGATGTTCTATCAATTCCTGTCGTTTGATTTTTTCATCAGGCGAAGGGAGATTTGGACTAAACATAAAGTAGTTGACAAAATCCATCTCTATAGCTTCCCAGTTACACTCCTCCATTCCTCTAGCGCCACAGTGTTCAGAAACTATACGTTCAATAACCTCACTATATATAAATCGACATAAGCCGTTAAGATCATCTCCGCTCAAAATTTCATTACGGGTTGCGTATATCTCTTCGCGCTGTTTATTTAAAACATCATCGTATTCAAGCAGGCGTTTTCGCATCTCAAAGTTATTCTGTTCAACACGCTTCTGAGCATTCTGAATAGCCCTAGTTATAAGCGGAGTAGAAATAGGTTCCATTTCATTCTTACTGAACTTCTCTATTACCTGCTGCATTCTATCCGCGCCAAATATACGTAAAAGTTTATCTTCCAGACTAAGAAAGAAGCGCGAGGCTCCAGGGTCACCCTGACGTCCAGAACGTCCACGCAACTGGTTATCTATACGGCGGGACTCATGACGTTCAGTGCCAAGAATTATAAGTCCTCTGGGATAATCTTCCTGACAGCCTTTGGAACGCGCTATTTTCTCAACTTCAATCTCATCTTTTGTATCGTGAATATTACAAGTAGTCTCAATTTCCATGACCCGTGGATCAAGCTTGATATCTGTTCCGCGACCGGCCATATTAGTAGCAATAGTTACTTTATGCAGTTGCCCGGCTTCACGCACAATTTCAGCTTCCTTTTGATGATGTTTCGCATTGAGAACATTGTGATTTATTCCACGACGACGAAGCAATCTGCCTAAGGTTTCTGAAACTTCAACCGATGTAGTACCTATAAGAATAGGATGCCCTTTCTTATGCAGCTTTTCGGCCTCATCAATTACTGCACGGTACTTTTCATTACGTGTGGCATAAACAACATCGGGGTAGTCAATACGACGAATAGGCTTATTAGTGGGAATCTCAATAACCTCAAGCTTGTATATATTCCAAAACTCACTGGCTTCGGTAAGTGCGGTACCAGTCATACCAGCCAATTTAGCATACATCCTAAAGTAATTCTGATGAGTAATAGAGGCCACGGTTTGAGTTTCTTCCTGTACCCTTACATTTTCCTTAGCTTCAAGCGCTTCATGAAGTCCATCAGAGTAGCGACGTCCAGGCTGAGGACGTCCAGTGAATGGATCTACTATTATAACCTTACCGTCGGCAATTATATAATCTTCATCTTTGTTAAACAACACATAGGCCTTAAGTAAAGCATGGTGATTATTGAGCATTTCACTTTTACGCGCATATTCATGATAAAGCTCTTCTTTTTCCTTAAGCTTTTGCTTTGGCGCAAGGTCGGAGCGTTTTTCAATTGCATCAAGACCTGTGGAAAGATCAGGTAGTGTAAAAGCGTCTGGATCACGGGGATTTAGCAGCTCGCGTCCTTTTTCGTTAAGCTCCACCGCCCGCATATGTTCATCATAGGTGAAATAATTCTCAGCATCAAGCTCATGAATTTTCTTTTCACGCATAAGAGAATTCTCAACTGTCTCAACATCACGCATAGTCGAACCTTCTTTAAGAAGCCTTAATAGCTTTTTATTCTTAGGAGTAGAACGCTTAACCATGAGTAAAAGCCGAGCAGCTTCAGCGATATCACCTTCTTTAATCAGCTCTTCAGCCTTAGCTACTCTTTCTGTAGAAAGTCTTTGTTGTGCGCGAAACAACTTATCGACTCCTGATTTGTAACGCTGATAGCCCCTATCTACGTATTCTGTTGGCCCAGAGATGATGAGGGGAGTTCGCGATTCATCAATAAGAACGGAGTCAACCTCGTCAACAATAGCATAAGCGTGAACGCGCTGAACCTTGTGTTTAATGGAATGAACCATGTTGTCACGAAGGTAATCGAAACCAAACTGGTTGTTGGTACCATAGGTAATGTCGCAAGCGTACTCCGGCTGACGTTCCGCAGGAGTCATCCCTTCCTGAATAACACCTACGGTAAGCCCAAGATACTCATAAATAGGCGCCATCCATTCTTTATCACGAGTAGCCAAATAATCGTTAACCGTTACCAAATGCGCGCCTCTACCTGCAAGCGCGTTAAGAAACAAAGGCATAGTTGCAACCAGTGTTTTACCCTCACCGGTGCGCATTTCGGCAATTCTGCCTTCGTGAAGGACTATTCCGCCAATAACCTGTACATTAAACGGGAACATATCCCACGTGGTTTCATAGCCTCTGACGCTCCATATATCTCCCAAACGAAGATAACAAGCCTCACGAACCATAGCAAAGACTTCAACAATTATAGGCTCAAGGATATCGTTAGTTTTAGTCTTCCAAAATTCCTTAATCTCAGTTTCATCTACCTTTTTTGCCTGCTCTTCTATATCTGCGACTTGTTCACTGAGTCTCTTTTGAAACGCCCTGGTACGCGCCACCAATGCTGGATGAATGCGCTTCTGCAATTCTTTCTTCGCACTAAGCCACGCTTTTAGCGCTCCCTTCTCTTTTGACTCAAGTTCCGCACTTAACTCCTTAAACATCGGACGCCCTACCTTCTCACGAAGGTGAAGGCAAATCCAGTCATCCCCTACACCAGCCCACTTATCTTTTCCCCTAATTTCAGATTCTATTCCCCAATATATAACCCGCCAATCAAGCTCTGCAGGCTCTCCCTTATCACCTTCAAGAAACCATTGCGCTGCTTTATTTTCAGCTTCACGCAATTTTTCGGTATAATCCGGAGCTTCAGGTGATAAGGTTGCTACTAGCTCCGCCCAACGACGTTCAAATTCCTTTGCCTGTTTTTTGATTTCTTCAACATCCATTTTTACCATATGAGTTATTGGCAAAGGCTCATTGCTATGCGAATTATAATTGTGCAAAGCTATGAGAATATCGTTCACTTCTTCAACTATAGGAGACATGCGACGTATCTCACGCTCCTGCTTAGTTCCAAAAATCTTTTGCAAAAATTTCATCATACTGGCGATATTATGGATGGATTTACCATTATGTCAAGTGCAACGAAGCTTTGAACTACTGACGCTTAAAGTATTCCGACTTAGCTCTGTTGAACCCTCCGGGAATACAAACATCTAAGGACTTAGGGGTAAAGCTTAATAGACTAAATTGACATCAACCCAAGTATGAATACACTACCTGTGATGAAAATATACATTCGGCTTCTGCCTGTTCTTATCTTGAGCTTAATTGCCTGTAAACCGGAGCCACCGTTAATTATCTTGCACAATTCATGCTCTGGCTACACTTCTCTCAGACACCTGCAGTATCCTACATCCTACACTAAAACCCTTATCGACAGCTTGGGGTTCTCCTACTCGCTTGATGAAACAGATACAGCTAACAACTACATGCTTGATACCCGTATATATATTCATCCCGAGGATATGGTGTGGATGAAGGAATTAGACTCAATTTTTCCAAATGCTCAGGTAATGGAGGCTGATACAAAGGGTGAGGTTCACATATGGACAGGCATTAATGGACTTGCCTTTGACACAGCTCCTTTTACAAGAATGCTCCTGGTTCTTAACGGCACTCCTAAACCTGGTCTTGCTCGCGATGCCGCTTATCGGTTTAACATAAGGTTTGGAATTTCATCACTTGAACCTCAGACCGCCGATGCCGATACCTTTTCGCAAACAACCCTCTACTGCGCTGAAAAAGACGCAATGCTTGCACAAAAACTAATTGACTACCTAGGAATAGGCAAAGTTGCACTACGCAAAAGGATGCAGGACATGGTTCTCTTACTTGGCTTGGATATAATGGATACAAAAGCCATAAAATCGTCACCCCCCAGAATATCGCTAGTAATAAAAAAAGGTATGTTTCAGATGCTTGTGTTCAAAAAAGGGAAATTAATAAAAACCTATCCCATTGCAATTGGAAAGAACAAGGGCGACAAGCAACGCAAAGGCGATATGCGCACACCGGAAGGCAACTTCACTATTGTCTCGATTGAGGACTCCCACACCTGGGAACACGACTTTGGTGACGGCAATGGGCCAATAAAAGGAGCCTATGGCCCGTGGTTTTTAAGACTATCCACCCTGGCCTCAGAGACCCGCTCCGGCAAGGCCTGGACAGGCATCGGTATCCACGGTACTCACGATAACGCCTCTATCGGCACTCGCGCTTCAGAAGGTTGCATAAGGATGCACAACGAAGACATCAAGGAGTTGAAAAAAATGGTTAGGGTAGGAACTCCGGTAAGGATAGAGGAATAACATCTCCCCCCCCAGAGGATCGTAAGAAACATCGGTACAAATTGAAGAGGAGAGACTTAATTTTATATCAATTGTTTCGAGTATTATCAAACAGGTTTCCAAAAATCAAGGATATATTCAAAAGTAATAGTTAAGGTAATAAAATTGCTTGGCCAACCAAAAATTCCAACTCTATTAACAAGGTTACGTTTATCCCATATAATAATATTGCGTAATTCATAACCAACGGACTCAAGAGCATCTATAACATATTTATGAATAGCAATTCGGTGATTATTAATCCATAAATCATTTACATTAATTACACAATGAGCTTTAGGCCTAAGCAATGGAAGTATTCCTGCATAAATCTCTGCCAAAGTTTTTGAATATTGTTCAACTTCCATTGTTCCTAAATCACGAGGATCATTTGAATACTGAAGCACTTTACCATAGTGTTCTTTACGAAGATTACTTCTCATACTTTTATTTTTTCTCGCAATATTTAACATATTTGCATATGGTGGTGAAGTAACAGCAAGAGCTACGGTTTCTTCTTCTAAATATGATGGAATTTCATGTGCATCAGCATGAATAGCAATTTGTTTTGTCTCAAAACCAAATAATGGTGGTTCCTTCAACCTAGAATTTGCAAGGTCAATATATTCAGCTTTAAGGTCGAATCCAACAGCATTTCTGCCTAAATCTTGCGCAGCGACTAAAGTTGAACCCGTACCTACGAAAGGATCTATTACAAGTTCTCCTTTATGGGTAAAAAGTTCGATACATTTTGTAGGTAAAGAAATTGGAAATGCTGCAGGGTGAACATTCTTATCCCGAATATCTCTCTTTTCATAATAACATTCCCAAATAGCAACTTGTTTCTTTACCCACTCTTTTCCAGTTAGACAGTTAATATGATTTGGCTTACAATCACAAGAACGCTCATATCCAATTTTTAATAATTTTACTTCTTGTATTTTTGGTTTCAATTTGCTATCTACTTTCATAACTCTTCAATATGTTCAAACAAATTCGGAAGCTTAGATTCATAAGTACGAAAACCTGTACCATGATTGCGCGCTCTAGTACCTGCATCATGAAGACGCAAATCTACAAGAATATTTCCAATACGAATTTGGTCTGCAATTAATTCTGGATTAGTACCATATAAATATCTTGCTCTATAAAACCAAAAATACTCGCAATCAACTCGTTTTTCAGTTTGTGCTGAGACTAAAACTAATGCTGGAATTTTTTGACTAAATTGATTCGCCAAAGCTTTTTGTTCCCACTTAACCACAATTTCACCTGAAACATGTTGAATAATTACTTGCTCATCTTCAACTCGCAGAAATAAACCAGAACTATTAGGAGTAAGGCTCATTGTAAAATAAAGACCTAGTCGACCATTATTATCATAAGTACCGTATTTCTTTACCGCATCAAGAGGTTTCATCACCCAGGCATTTCTGTTGAATGTAAACAATGTTATCATACTTGTTGAATTCTCACGGTGCGCTTTCAACTCAACTTTAGCAAGATCAGGAGTAGCTAAGTTATTCTCTTGCAAACCAAGAACAGCTTCAAGAGTATGCCCAACCCCTGTTGTACCTTTTCTAAATGTAGGTATAAATCCGCGTTTTTTAAGTTCTCTAAATTTAATCCGAAATTCACCAAGCCTCATGCACTATAATATATATCATGTAGGAATTGTCAACCTGACCATTTTTTGACCATGGATGTTTTGGACGCTTGCAGCCAGGCTTACCAAGTCCAAAACTCCTAAACTAAAACCTAAAACTCAAGCAATCTTAGATATCTTATATGCTATACAAGTGGAGTTTGCCCTGCAAACTCCTGGAGTCAAACCTTCGGTTTGACTAACTTTTGACTATCTTTTGGATAGCTTTTGACCAACTTAATTCGTGTCAGCCCTGACGCGCTGATTCAAGAATAAGGGAATAAATATTGCGATAAAGTTTAACCTAAACTTAGATAAACCCCTTAATCAACCCTAATTATCTTAATATTGTTAAAATAGACCTTGACAAAGTTAAAATTACTGCTATAATTTGAACATGACTAGGTATAAACTGAGCTGTTGCTCTCTAAAACCTAAGCGGGAGAACGCGTGAGCCTTACTGCCATTATCATAAATGCGCTAGCTCTTACATTGCTTGTACTTGCGTTTATCAAAAATAAAAAAAAGGCAATGCACTCGCTCCTGGCCGCCCTCAAAGCCGGTTTCAAGATGCTACCTATGGTGCTTATCATCATAGTAGTGGTCGGTCTGCTACTGGGATTCCTGCCACCTGACCGCATATCCGCATTTCTGGGTGAGCAATCGGGCTTCGGCGGAGTGATTATAACCTCGCTGCTCGGAGCAGTTCTGCACATCCCTGCCCTGGTGTCCTTCCCTCTGGCAGGCTCGTTACTACAGGCCGGAGCTTCGGTAGCCGCAATAGCGGCCTTCATTACAACCCTGACCATGATAGGAACAGTTACACTTCCTATGGAAATAAAAATTATGGGCAAAAAGATGGCTCTACTCAGAAACGGGCTAAGCTTCATCATCGCCGTTACAATAGCCCTTATTATTGGGATAATCTTATGAAGTCACAACAGGTGCAAGCTAAATTAAAACAAAAGCAGACTTCCACGCTTGTGAGAGACTGGATAATCCTGGGCATAGTGCTGGCCGCCTCTACGGTACTTCTTTTCATCTTTCCACAAAAGCTGGGCAAGGTAACAAAAACGTCGTTGACCTACCTTATCGAGATGCTCACAATACTACCTGCGGTCATGGTAATTATGGGGCTTTTCGCGGTTTGGGTACCTAAGGAGATGGTCGTGAAGTATATGGGCAAAACCTCGGGAATAAAAGGCATAGCTCTTGCACTATTCCTAGGCGCACTACCCACCGGCCCGTTGTACATAGCCTTTCCAATGGCCGCCGGACTCATCAAAAAAGGCGCACGTATTTCTAACATCATCGTTTTCCTGTCAGCATGGGCATGTCTCAAGATACCGCAAGAGATGATGGAGCTACAGTTCCTAGGCTGGAAATTCATGGCCTTACGCCTTGTGCTAACAGTCATCTTTGTGGTGCTGATGGGGCTATTGATGGAGAGAATAATTGAGCTGGATGAGAAGAAATCGGCAAAACCCCACAAAAAGGAGTAAAGTATGCAAATATTTAATCTCAAGACAATGCAGGTTTCCCCACCTGAAGAAAAGGGAAAAAACGTTTTCTATAAGTCAGACACGCTAAAGGCAAGGCTAACTGAGCTTCCCGCAGGCGGAGAGATTTCTGAATGCCAGATGGAGACCAAGGTACTGTTTTACGTTATCAAAGGAGAAGCGCTGGTCACGGTTAATAAGGAGGAAGCGCTCATAAAAGAAGGTCAGTGCCTTATCACTCCTCCGGCAACCGTCTCTATGAAAACCGACGCAGGCGTAAGAGTGCTAGGTATAACCTTTAAGCAGTAGCTAGCAAATGGCTGAGCGTAAACTTATTGGACACTGTCCTGTCTGCTCAGGTAAACTCTACATCTCGGAGCTTAGCTGTCGCGACTGTGATACCAAAATCCGCGGAGAGTTCGAAATACCACCTTTCTCAAAGTTAGATGAAAGCGAACAGGAATTTCTGATTCTATTTTTGCGCTCCCGCGGTAGCCTAAGAGAGTTACAGCGCGAACTTGCATTATCCTACCCAACAGTACGTAACCGTCTAGACGCACTTCTAGCCAAGCTGGGACTACTCTCCAAACATGCAAGTCGTGAGGAAATTACTGAAATATTGGATAAGTTGGAACAAGGAGAACTCTCTGCAGAAGAGGCAGCAGCGCTCATACGGAAAGAAAATTTCGGAGAAATATTATGAAAGAAAGAGAAAGAATCCTTAAACTATTGGAGGATGGTAAGATAACGGCAGATGAAGCTGCCAAACTACTTGAAGCCTTGGGAGAACCACTCCGTTTTGCCCATCCCGGTAATCGACCAGACTTCGGTGAACGTATCGCCCGCAAGGTAGTTAAGGGATTACCGGAAATGATAGAAAACAGCTTGCGCTTCATGAATCCAAGCAATGGCGAGGAACGAGAGCTGAACTTTAACCCCAAAGATAGATTTATAGTCAAAGCTGTATCAGGTGATCTGAATATCAAAGGTGATAATGAGTCTAAGATTCGCGTCAAGCTTCAAAATGGATTTAAGGTAAATAAAACCGAAACAGAAATAGCGCTTAAAACAACATCAGGCGACTTAGATATAAGTCTTCCCAAAACCCAAAACCTTGATATAAAAGCGGCAACCGGCGATATATCAGCTTCAAATTTGGATGCCGAACTTAGCTTCCGATGCGCTGCCGGGGATATTAAACTTGAAGATATCAAGGGAAATATTGCCGTAGGTCTTGCCTCAGGCGACCTGAATGCGACTAAGATATCAGCTGAAATTAAGGCCGCTCTAGGTTTCGGAGACGCAAACATAGACTTTATTGAATGTATGGGCGGGAAAGTGGAAGTAGGATATGGAGATATCACGCTTAACCTACCGGAAGATAGCAACTTAGAACTAACGCTCATAAAACCCGAAAAGGGAAGTATAGTAAGCGAATTTGAATTTGAAACCCCTGAAAATATTGAGGCATTCAAATTCACTATAGGAAAACCTGGAACAAAACTCTACCTTAAAACAAAAAATGGCGATATAATTATACGCAAAAGGAGGAATAAATGATCCGCGGTATTTTTTGGGGACTTGTTATTGCATGGATAGGCATCTGGATTTGGCTGGGAACAAACCTTGCCCCTGAACTATTCGCATGGCGTGTGTCATGGCCGCTAATTTTTTCCATAATAGGAATGTCAATTTTAATAGAAGGTATCTATAAACTGGCAAAAAAACACTATTCTAGCGGCGGCGGATGGATGATTTTCTGGGGACTTGCCTTTATTACTCTAGGTTTAGTTCTCTGGTTATCGAAACTCGCCCTTATGCCTGCGTTTGGCAGCATTTGGCCTGTAATTTTCATACTCCTAGGTTTGAGCATTATCATAAGTGTTATTGCAAAAACCGTCCGTAAACCTCGTAAGGTAAACGTAATAATAGATAAACTTGAAGACGGCGAAATTGACGTTGACAAAGCAGTTGACGAAATTCGTCGCACCCGCACCCGTAACACCCATAACACCCGCAACACCCGTAACACGCATAACACCCGTAATACCCATAATCCTCATCACAAAGACTGATAGGAGAACTCATGAGCAACGATGCAAGCTTACGTATTCTGCGGATGGTAAGTGAAGGAAAAATAACCGCCGAACAGGCGGAAAAACTGCTTGAAGCCATTGAAGGTAACAGTTATGCTCGTGAAATAACACTCTTAATATTTGAGGATAATAAGGAAATTCCAAAGGCACATCTCAATCTACCGCTTTCACTTGCACATTTTATAATAAAATTAATACCAAACTCGGTGTTCACCAATCAGAAAATACCTGTAGAAACTATTCTACAGGCTATGGATAATCCGCAACCAGGAAAGATATTCGCGATGAAAGACGAAGAAGGTAAAAGTGTGGAAATTTACCTACATTAGGATGGATTGAATTGAAGGCTTCCGCAGATTCCATCCTCTTTCGCATCCGCAGCGTGCTTGCCACGCTGTGGGTGCTTTTATTACTAGTTTTAGCTGACCCATGGATAAGCCTCTGGAGCGCTCTAGCCTTTTTGCCAGGCCTTTTGATAAGGTTTTGGGCGCAAGGATTTATTGGCCATCAGTCAAGAAAACGGAATATCACGACGGATACGCTGACGACATCAGGGCCATATGCAATATTCAGACATCCTTTATACATAGGCAACGGCCTTTTGGCAGCTGCAGGATTAATACTCCTGCGTCCCCATTGGATACTCATTTGTCTAACAGCACTGGGATTCTTAGTCATCTACCTATTCGTAAGCAAGGCAGAAGAGCACAAAATGTTGGAGAGATATGGAGATAAGTATGAAACTTACCGCCAAAGGGTAACGCCGCTGTTTCCAAGAAGATACATAGGATCGCTTTTCCGCGGCTTCAACCCAGACTGGGCGCTCTCGGAATACAACACCTGGATCTGGGTTGGGCTGCTTTACCTTTTGGCCTTCCTGCGAACCTTGTTACCTGCTTTAGCTTGCTAAACCATAGACTGACTTTATAGATTATGCGGATTATTTAATTTCTGCGATTTTATCTTTTATCTGCGGATAAAAGATTGCCTAGGGCATGTCGTAGCTCTGCAATAATAATCTGTAATCTATTCTTCCGTTTCCTTCACCTCGTCCCACAGCTTATCCAACTCTTCTATACCCAACTTATCAAGTTCAAGGTTACGTTTACTAGCCAGTCTACGCACCTCCTCAAAACGACAAGCAAACTTACGATTCGACCACATCAACGCATCTTCAGCCCGCACATCAATATGCCTAGCAAGGTTGACTACTGAAAACAATAAATCACCCAACTCACGCGCCATTTCCTTTTTATTTCCAGACTCCAAATGCTCCTCAAGCTCCGCAGCCTCTTCGCGAATTTTATCCAGCGGCCCTTTTGAAGAACGCCAATCAAACCCGATACGAGCGGCACGTTCCTGCATCATCTGAGCGCGAATAAGTGCGGGAAGGGCTTTAGGAATTCCCTCAAAGAAACCTTGCTTGGCATCTCCCCTATTTTGTTTCTCAGTTTCCTTAATCTTCTCCCAGTTAGCCAGTATCTCCGCCTCCCCACTAACTTTCAGATTATCAAACACATGCGGATGACGACGTATGAGTTTCTCAGACGCCTTCTGCTCCACCGCATTGTAATTGGTTAAGCCGTAATCCTTTGCAATCTGGATACCCATTAACACAATATAGAGTAAATCTCCAAGCTCCTCTTCAATATCCATTCTATTACCGGATGTAAGGGCTTCTGAGAGCTCATAGGCTTCTTCTACGTATAAATGAGCTATTGAAGACAAAGTTTGCTTGCGATCCCAAGGGCATTCGCGACGTAATTTTTCAACTATATCCTGTAAACTGAGATGAGCGTAATTTTTGTTATTTAAGGATTTACCCACAGAGATTACTGTCCAGGAAAACTAACTGTCCCCTTAACTACAAGACGTATTTCACCGTCTTTCCCCAGAAGCTGCCCCTGAAAACTCTCAAACTTAAGGTAAGGAAAATTCTTATTACGGTTTGCCAAATAATCATCTATTGCCGCCTGCTTACCGTGCAGCACTATTTGAAAAGGATATACTCTCCAATTGGCAATCTCTTTCAATTCATCAAAAAATAAAACAGGTGTTCTGGAAAGAGCCATACGGTTCCCGAAAATGACTTTAAGGGAATCTTCAGATTCTTGTAATTGACGCTCCAGACTGTCTAATTCGGTTTTTAGCGTAAGTGTATCTGGAAGTAGTTGATATTTATCCTTAACATACTCTTCTATTCGACTTTTTTCAATACGAAGCGCGGCTCGGCGTTCAAGCAAATCACGTGAAGCTTCCCTGTTTCTTAGTCCAAGAAATACAGCAACCGCTATTACTCCGGCAACCAAAACCGCAAAAATAGTATATATTATAGCCTTCATTTTTTATTCAACACCAGTTTGTGTTCAATTAAACCCTTAACCCGCCCCTGAGGTTCGCTTCTAAATGAAGAAAACCTACCTGCTCCTGTAACTTTTTCAACGTATCGTTGAATTTTAAGGTTCGAAGGACTTAAACATAAAGCCACTACTGAATCGGAATTTATCTGAAAAGATGTAAGCCGCATCCCAGGCTCAAGGCTTACTAAAAGCAATTTCATTTCATCTGAAAACTCTTCATCTGTAGCAACAACCTTAAAAGCGCTTGCAAGCTCATTGTAACGCTTTGTTAATTCAAAATATCTTTCGGTTTCAGCTTCTATAAGACGCAAGGAATCAACTTCTGCATCCAAGCGCTCAACCTGAGTTGCAATATTACTTAATGACTTGAATTGAAAAGTTAATGCCAAAGCTGAAAAGATGACTACAATAATCAACACAGCCGCCAAAATTAAGGATAGGTGAAAATTGTTCATTCTTTTGTGAGAATGAGCAAGCGATAAGTCTATCTTAATCATAACACTTCACCTCTAAGAGCGCTTGCATATGCCAATGTGTAAAGGGGCGATTGTTCTTTGCTGCATTTAATTCCACTATCTGTCATAATATCTAAAACCTCCCCTTGAACACCCAATTTCTCACCAAGATTTACGGCATTTTCAGGAGCAAGGGCCAATTCGCCAGATAGAAGAAATAGCTCAATTCGACGATGCTCCTGAGTCAAAAGATTCAAACGAAGCTTAAGTTCCTCTTGCCAAAAAGATAAAGAAGTAGCGTTTAGACGGCCCGGATTTTCCTTAATATTGGGAATCTCCTGCATAAGCGCAGGGTTATTAGGATTAACAACCACAAGGAAGGCTCTATTAGCGTCAAGATGAAGAGCCATAACATCCTTTTGATTGTAACGCGAACGGGTAACGGCATTAGCTAAAGCGGTTAAGGCTGTATCTACGCAAGCAGGCGCAGACGGAAAATATGAGAGATATTGTTTTATTGTATCCAATGGAGCTACTGCACAAGCAAGCCATGTTTGCTTTTCTGCACGACGAAGCGGATCAAAACTCAACAATTCACTTGCTGAATTGTAATCAAGCATAAACCGCGCTTCCCATGCCACATTATCTTCAAGTTCTGATATATCTACCTTGTCGGATGCAAAAACCTTGGCTCGTACTTTATTTCCCCATACAGGAACAACAAATTTACGAATTTTATTGCGCTTAAACAGACCTGCTATTGCCTGTTTAATCTTCAATGGGTTAGACTCCCCTGAGATAGAAACGCATCCGCAACCCTGATAGCTTTCCTGTGAAGAGGTTTCCTGCTCACTTAAAGCAACCCACCGGATTTCTGAACCCACGACATCAATACCGTATGTCATCGGGAAAGTATATGGAGAGTACCCCCAGTGTCAAGAACGAAAGTTTCGTTTTCGTAGTTTAATGCATAGAATAAAGTATTTATTGAATGTTATCCTTGACAAAAAGCCTTTGTTTACTATGATTTAAGAAAGCAGTAAACGCGGGGCGAAATCCC
>Ga0256846_1000395_pt1 | contig 18062 bp, 12 predicted proteins | sample TevniametaG_FD_189098 | JGI IMG/M metagenome (GOLD analysis project Ga0256846, IMG submission 189098) | Tube worm associated microbial communities from hydrothermal vent at the East Pacific Rise, Pacific Ocean - Tevnia | ecosystem: Host-associated > Annelida > Integument > Unclassified ...
TTTTAAACTTAAATCCAACTTTTCCTTCTTCTTCTTTTATAACAGGAGCCGATAATGAGGTTGATGTGAAGATATCTATTCTATCTTTTTTTAACTCTTTTTTTAACAACTCAGACAGCTCTGTATCACTACCCGGAACTATCTGATCAAGTATTTCAACAACCGTAACTTTTGATCCGAGCAGATTGTAGATAACCGCCATCTCAAGTCCTATGGCTCCCGCACCTATTACTAAAAGTTCTTCAGGAATATCATTAAGCTCCAGGGCTTTTGCCGAATCCATTATTAAGTTATTGTCAAAATGTAAAAAGGGAAGTTGAGCCGGGTGCGATCCGGTTGAGATAACAATGTTTGAAGCTTTTAAAATTTCGGATCCGTCTACTTCAATTTCACCCTCATTAATTATCCGACCTGTTCCTTTAATAAGATCGACCCCGCTATTTTTAAATAAAAGTTCAATTCCCCTCGTGAGTTTTGATACAACCCCGTCCCTGTATTTTTTCATAGCCTCTATGTTAACTTCATAATCAATAACCTTAACACCTATTCTTGTGGATGTTTTAAATTTTTTAATAGTTTTAACCGAGTTTAAAAGAACCTTGGTCGGAATACAACCCTGTTGCAGACAAGTTCCCCCGAGTCTGTTTTTTTCAATAACTGCACATTTCAATCCATTCTTGGCAGCGGCAATCGCTCCTTCATAACCTGCGGGTCCTCCGCCTAAAAAGATAAGATCATACATTTCTCCTCCGGAAATTACTGAATAAGTTCGAGCATTCTTGTGACAGCTCTTTCAAGTCCTAAAAATGTTGAATTGGCAATTATAGTATGGCCTATATTCAACTCTTCTATATCATCGATGTTGGCAATATCCTTAACATTTCTATATGTCAAACCGTGACCGCCATAAACTTTCATGTTAAGCTTTTTTGCATAGAGTGCCGATTTTTTAATCTTTTCAAGTTCAATCAACGAATAGTTTGTATTCCAGTTTTTCGCATACTCTCCCGTATTAATCTCTATCATTTTTATTCCGAGTCTATGGACAGCTTTTATCTGTTCGATCTCAGGATCGATAAATACCGAGACTTGAAGTCCGGCCGCATTTAGGTTGCTTGATACCTCTTCGATCTTATCTCTGTACATAAGAATATCAAGTCCTCCGGAAGTGGTAACCTCTTCAGGACTTTCCGGGACCAAAGTGCAGGTGTCGGGTTTATATTTAAGAGCAATTTTGAGCATCTCCATAGAAACACCCATTTCAAGATTTAACTTTGTTTTAACTATCTTACGCAATAACTGGAGATCTTTTTCCTGAATATGTCTTCTGTCCTGTCTCATATGGATTGTTATTCCGTGAGCTCCGGCTAATTCCGCAATGATTGCCGCATAAACCGGATCGGGTTCATCCGACATTCTTGCCTGGCGAAGTGTAGCGATATGATCAATATTTACTCCTAATCTCATATTTCCCCTCCTATCTCAGATGAAATATATTTTTTTAAATCATCAATATTTTTTTCGACTATTTCAGAATATTCCGATTCCACCATTATTCTGATCTTAGGTTCGGTTCCGGAATATCTTATGACGAGTCTTGAATTATTCCCATACTTTTCATTAAAAATCTTGATCTTTTTTTGAAGTGTATCCCATGTCTTAATATCTTTCTTCTCTTTTACGGGAATACTGATAGTTTTTTGAGGGAACGGTTTATAAGCAGAGTATATTTCATCGGGAGTAATTGAAAGATATTCGATTGCTTTGAGAAATATTAGAGATGTGAGAATTCCGTCTCCGCTTTTACAATAGTCACCGAGAATTATATGTCCGGAGGGTTCACCTCCGATCAGAGATCCGGTTTTTTTCATCATATCAAATACATTTCTGTCACCGACATCACTCCTGATAAGTTCAAACCCGATTTCATTCAGTTTTTTTTCAAGAGAAATATTTGTCATGATCGTTCCGACGATTTTGAATGGGAAATTCTTTTTTGTTCTTTTGAAATATCTGCTTAATATATAGATTATGTGGTCACCGTTTATCTCTCTCCCGTCTCTATCAAGGATCAGAACTCTGTCTCCGTCTCCGTCATAGGAGATGCCGAGATCGGATCCGGTCTCACTAACTTTATTTCCGGCATTATTCGGAAATGTTGAGCCGCAGTTCAAGTTTATATTTTGTCCATCCGGATTATCGTTGATAAATATTACACTGTTTCCTGTTTCGTTGAATACCTCCGAGGCAAATCCTGAAGTGGAACCGTTCGCACAATCAACGACAATATTATGCTTCTGGGAGGAAAGTTGAGTTGAAAAGTTTTTTAAAAAACCGGTATATCTTTCAATTCCGGAATATGCTGTGATTATTCCTCTGCCCCTTTCCGGGATCTCTGTTTCATAATATATGTTTTCAAAATCTTCTTCATTCTTTTTTGAGATCTTTTCCCCTTTTGAAGTGAAAAATTTAAGCCCGTTATATTCGGAAGGATTGTGTGACGCACTTATCATAACACCGAGATCAAAATCACATTTCTCCGTCAGATATGATATACCCGGGGTTGTGATCACCCCCGTATCAAAAAGCCGGACATTTTCAGGCAAGCCTTCAAGAAACAGATCACGAATTTTTATTCCCGAAGCTCTTGTATCCATTCCTATCAGTATTTTTTTTGCATTAAAAAGTGTTTGAGATGTTCTGGCTATCTTCCTGATAGAATCATCGGATAAAGGAAATTTTCCGAATTTTGATCTTATTCCGTCTGTTCCGAAAAGTCTATTTTTTTTTTCTTTTTGCATTTATATTCTCAACGGAAATATTTACTGTTACATTTTCAAAATCGTCAAATCTTAGGATTTCTTTACCTTTGTTGAGAGGAATTTTCAAACTTGTATTTGAATGTATTTTAGAGAGGTCAATTTTTTCAGCACCAAAAACAGTATTAATATTTATAAGTTGAGCTCTATATCCGAATATACGAACTTTTTCCGGAATAATTTTTCTTTCAATAATGGAAATTCCTTTAGCGAGTCTGCCTGTATAGAGTATTCTGACGGGTACTTCCTTATAGAAAAATTCTCTTGCCGTTACTTCGATCATTTTAGGATGAATAGATTCAATATGAATATCTTTAGGATATTCCAAATAATCTTCCGTAAAGACACTGAACCTTGTACTCTCATTGATATCTTTCATATCAATCCTAAGTTTGAAATCATCGGGAGTGATTTTCCCCATCTCTTTTGATGTTCCCTTTATCTTAAGCCTAATGGTTTCCGGTCTGTTCCTGACATCTATCATCTTGGAAACATTTAAATTCTCAACTTCTATCTCAAGGCTTTTATCAAGAAATGTTCTCTCTTTTCCGGATATCAGTGCCCATACGAGAATTGCAAGAAGCAATGCCGTGATTTTTAAACCGGAGTTATTAACTATTAATTTTTTAATATCCATTTTCTTTTAAAGATTATATTTTAACATTCTGCTTTTTAAACCTTCTCTGTCAAGACCTCTTATCAATTCTCCCTTAAATGCAAGTGCTATCTTTCCCGTCTCTTCGGATACGACGATGGTCACACAGTCCGTTTGCTGAGTTATTCCTATTGCTGCAAGATGGCGGGTTCCGCTGGGACTTAATTCCAGAAGAGGTGGAAGAGGGAAAAAACATTTTGCCATAGATATCTTTCCATTGCTTATGACAACTGCTCCGTCATGGAGGGGCGAACTTGGAGTGAAGATTGTCAAAAGAAGATCTTTACTGACTTCGGCATTGATTGTAACCGGTTTATTAACATAGTTTATGATCTTGTTTTCTCTCTCTATTGCAATTATAGCACCTATCTTTGAGAGCGAGAGAGCCACTGCCGTATTGACTATTTCATCTGTCAGTCCCGACTTTTGATCAAGGTTATATTTTCTTCTGATCTTACTTCCTATCTCTGTCAGAACTTTTCTTAACTCATCCTGGAAAAGAACGATTATTGCAAAGATAAGATATGTAAGAAAGTTGTTAAGTATAAATGAAGAAGCTGTCAAGTTCAGGAGATCGGTAAATATTGCAAAAATCCCGATTGACAGGAGGCCTATAGCCATCTGGTATGACTTTGTTCCTTTGATCAACAGTAAAAGATAATAAAAAAGAACGAAGAGAAATATAATATCGATAATATCGCTAAACCCGAATTTGGAAAAAGCGTTTACAATATTCTCAAATATCATTTACTTTTTTTTTGTTTATTACTTTCCGCTTTCTTTTTACTCTTTTTTTTCTTTAAATTCCCGTTAATAATATCATTTATCTCGTCTGAGCTTAAAGCTTCTTTCTCAAGAAGCATTTTTGCAATCTTTTCCATACTTTCTTTATATTCTACCAGCACTTTTTTTGTTCCAGCATAAGCTTTATTAAGGATCTTTGAAATTTCCGAATCTATTTTTTTTGCAGTTTCTTCAGAGTATTCGGCATGAGACATCATATCTCTGCCGAGAAAGATCATATCATTTTTATTTGTAAAGCTAACGGGACCCATTGAAGACATACCCCATTCACAAACCATCTTCCTTGCAATTGATGAAGCTTTTTCAAAATCATTTCCCGCTCCCGAAGTGATCGTTTTCAAAAACAGCTCTTCACTTATCCTGCCTGCAAGGAGAACTTTAAGCTGTGCTTCAAGATACTCTTTTGAGTATGTATATTTATCATCGATAGGAAGCTGTTGCGTAACACCCAATGCCATTCCTCTCGGTATTATCGATACTTTGTGAAGCGGATCGGCTTCATCTTCAAGTATTGCCATAAGGGCGTGTCCCGCCTCATGATATGCTGTTATTCTTTTCTCTTCTTCTGAAATGATCATACTTCTTCTTTCACTTCCCATGAGAACTTTATCTTTTGCATATTCAAAATCTTCCATATCAATGCTCTTTTTACCCACTCTTGAGGCGTAAAGAGCCGCTTCGTTAACCATATTTGCAATATCGGCTCCGGTAAATCCGGGTGTTGACCGTGCAAGAAGTTTTAAATCAACGTTGTCGGATATAGGAGTTTTCCTTGTATGTACTTCAAAGATCATCTCTCTTCCCTTTACATCCGGTGGAAGGACCATGATCCTTCTATCAAATCTTCCCGGTCTTAAAAGAGCACTGTCAAGAATATCGGGTCTGTTTGTGGCTGCAATAATTATAACCGATTCATTTGCATCAAATCCGTCCATTTCAACAAGAAGCTGATTTAATGTCTGTTCACGTTCATCATGTCCGCCGCCCAGTCCGGCCCCACGCTGTCTTCCGACTGCATCAATTTCATCAATGAAGATGAGGCATGGAGCATGTTTTTTCCCTTCTTCAAAGAGGTCTCTAACCCTGGATGCACCGACTCCGACAAATAATTCAACAAAATCCGATCCGGAAATGGAGAAGAACGGCACATTTGCCTCTCCTGCAACTGCTTTTGCAAGAAGTGTCTTTCCCGTTCCGGGGGCACCGACAAGAAGAACCCCTTTGGGGATCTTACCGCCGAGTCTTCTGAACTTTTTGGGTTCCTTAAGAAACTCGATTATCTCCTGTAACTCCTCTTTCGCTTCGACAACTCCGGCTACATCTTTAAATGTAAATTTATTTTTCTCACCGGAAAACATCTTAGCTTTACTTTTTCCGAAAGAGAATGCTTTGCCACCACCCTGCTGTTTCATCATTATTACCCAGAAGAATATTAAGATTAAAAAGGGAGCGATACTGAAAATATAGGAAAGCCACTGATTCTTATTGAGCTTCTCAACTGTAATTTTGACCTTGTTATCTCTCAAAATTTTAATGAACTCGGGATATTCAAGAGGTTTAACCGTCTCATAGCTTGAAAGGTTTCCGTCGGGATCTTCAAATTTCCCGTTAACCTCATCTCCCTGAATAAAAGCTGAAACAATCTTTTTTGAGTCTACTTTATTCATAAAGTCTGAGAAATCAAGCTTTGTGACTCTTCCCCTTGCCGTATCGGTTAACATTCCGTAAAGTAATATTACGATGATTGCCGAAAAAACCCAGAAGATGTATCCGTTCTTAGGTTTTTTCTGGTTTATATTTTTTAAATTTTTAAGATCTGTCATTTACTCCTCTCAATTTTCTTATTATAACATAAAAAGTTGCACTAAAAAACTTAAAATCATAGGTAATACTTTTAAATAAAGTGTTTTTTGATTTCAACATATTTTAAACATTTTTATAGATATTTCCGATTGTTATATATGTTTTTTCAAAGAAATAATGGGAATAATTTAGAAGGATCTTTTATTTTTAAAGATGATATAATAAAGTTAAATCGTTATGAAAAGTTAAAACATAGATAGGGAAAATGAAAAATTTTGTAAAACAATGGTTTATAAACTTCGGAAAGATGAATATTGGAAAATATTCTTTTTTATTAATTATATTATTTATGGTACTGATCATATATTTTCCTACGGTAAATTCGGTTATGGATTCAAAATCCAATCTATCCGTCGAATTGTCTCCCGATACCAAATATATATTATCGGTTCTTGAATGGAATTTGTATTCGATTGAGAATGATATAAATGCTTTGTATCACCTAAATTATTTTTATCCGAATGCATATGTGACATTCTACGGGCATCCTCTTTTCGGAGAAACGTTAGTTTTTTATGCGTTTAATAAAATATTGGGTACCGATTTATTAACAAGTTATGGATTATTTATTTTATTTGGTTTATGGATTGGAGGAGTTGGTATTTTTATTTTTGCTAAAGAGAGCTTGAACAGTACATCACAAGCATATTTTTCTTCTTTTTTATTTATTGTTTATCCATCAATTAAAAGAGCAGCGGAAATATTAAATATATTCTCCTTTTTTTGGATAGGATTTGTCTTATACTTTCTTATTAAATTTTGGAAGAGCAGAGAATTTAAATATGGATTTTTATGCGGTTTTTTTATTTTTCTTCAGGGATTATTCAGCATTTATCATGGATATTTCCTGATTGCATTATTAATACCAATATTTTTTTTAGTGATGTTTCTGTTAAAAACTATCTCTTTAAAATCAATATTTAAATTTTTTCTGTCTATTCTCCCTTTCATGCTTCTTTTGATTATCGCTTTTCATCCGTTTCTTAATACAATGAAAAATGCAGAGCTGAAAAGAAATCTACATTATCAATCATTGGTTGATTCGCGATTACTTTTTACCTCCGAGGCAATGACATATAGACATATTGATTGTAAAATTCATCCGATTAAGAGGTTTTTCCCGGGATTTGCGGTTATTATTCTTTTTCTTATTGCAGTTTTTTTTAATGGGGGGAAAAGATCATTTCTGATTTTCCCGATTATAATTCAATTGATAACAGTATATTTTTTAAATATAAACAATTTATATTTATGGGCAAATCTTCTCCTCGTTATTTTGTCAATTCAAATTTTTATCTATTTTATTATGAATAAGCATTTATTCAACAAAGAAATGAGATTATTATTGACTGTTTTTTTTATTTATAATGCTGTTTTTTTTAAATTTTCTTCAATTATTCCCGGGGCTGAATTTTCAATTTACGGATTGCTTGTAAAACTTGTTCCTTCATTTTCAAGTTTCAGATATCTCTATAGAGGATTGTTTCTGATATTTCCTGTATTGATTTTAGTTTCTTCAATAGGATTTTTCAAACTATTTACTTATGTTAAAAGTAAAAAAAAATATATTTTATTAATTATTCCTTTAATAATTCTGATGGAAAATTGGAACTATGTAAGTTACAAAAAAGAGATTAAATTTGAAATAAAAAAATATAGGAAGATAGAAAAAAGAAAAGATAAAATAATTCTTGAAATTCCGATTTTTATTCCGGGTTATATGCAGTTGAAAAACAGTGATTACACCATTAATACTTTTGCTCATTATAATTACTATGTTAATGGAAGAACGGCATATAATGTTTTTTATGAGAATAATGAAATATTCAAACGAGTGTTTTTAAATAAATATTTCCCCGATGAAGAGAATATCAAATATTTAATTGAGAATTTTTCCGTTAATTATATAATATTCAACCTTAATAGAAGATTAAGATATTCCAGGCAGGATATTATAAGAAGAGTTAATAAACTTAAGAATTATTGTAAATTAGTGGATTCAGGTGAAAATTTTTTAATTGTAAAATTATCTGAAAATTTTCCTGAAAAATTGTTTAAAAGAAGGTTTTCTCTTTTTCATATTGAGAAAAGAAAAATGAAAATAAGACTTCGGAAATTATATAGTGGAAATGTTAAAATATCTTTTCCGAAGAAACAAAAAACAAAAGTGATTAGAATAGATAATAAATCTGAATTTTATATTAATTTCCCGGAAATCAATCCCAATCTTAACGGGAATAATGTGTTGTTGCAATTTGAAAAAAAAGTCAATCTTTTAAATATTGATTTAGTTAGATTATAAAATTTTTCTTTCTTGATATCAGGATAATATTGACAATATATTTTTCATATGTTAACAATTAAAGGATGGGGATAATAATTGGGATTGATCTTGGTACAACGAATTCAGTAGCTGCTTTCATGGGCCCAAACGGACCGCAGCTGCTACCGGGACCTCACGGTGAGAGGATTTTTCCATCTCTTGTTGCATTTTCGAAATCGGGAGAGGTTCTTATCGGTGATTCCGCTAAAAGTCAGATTGTTCTCAACAAGAATACTGTTTATTCCGTTAAAAGACTTATGGGTAAAAAATATTCGGAAGTTGAACCGTATCTTGACCAGTTCGTTTATTCGGTAGTCGATGACGGGAATGATCGTGTAAAGATCAAGGTTGATGAAAAGCTATATTCTCCGGAAGAGATATCGGCGATAATTTTGAAAGGATTAAAAGAAGCTGCCGAAAAAGATCTGAAAGAGTCTGTTTCCGGTGCAATACTTACTGTTCCGGCATATTTTAATGATTCTCAAAGGCAAGCTACAAGAGATGCCGGAGAGATAGCCGGTTTGAATGTAATCAGAATAATTAACGAGCCGACTGCCGCCTCACTCGCTTTCTCACTTAAATTAAAAGAAAATTCAAAAGTTCTTGTTTATGATTTCGGTGGAGGAACGATTGATGTTTCGGTACTTGAGATTTCAAATGATGTGATAAAAGTCCTTGCGACTGCAGGTGATATTAAGATTGGCGGTGATGATTTTGATATAAAGCTTACCGATAGATTTTTAAAAAAGATAAAGGATACTTCCGGAGTTGATATCGGAGGCAACGGATTGGCAGTACAGAGATTAAGAGATGAAGCGGAAAAAGCGAAAAAAATGCTTTCCCAGCTTGAAGAGTATGAGGTGAATCTTCCGTTTTTAGCCGAAAAGGATAATGAACCGATTAATTTTTCCGAGACTGTTACAAGATCGGAATTCGAAGAGTTAATATCGGATACCGTGGATAAAACCATAACTATTTGCAAACAGGCGTTAAAAGCAAGCAAACTTGACAAAGCTGATGTTGATGAGGTTTTATTAGTCGGTGGGTCGACAAGGATTCCGTATATCCAGAAAAGGTTAGAAGAGTTTTTCGGAAAGGCTCCCAATAAAAGAGTAAATCCGGATGAAATAGTTGCTATGGGTGCTGCGGTTCAGGGATCGATATCATCAGGAAAAACAGAAGAGGTACTACTTGTAGATGTCATTCCTATTTCTCTCGGAGTTAAAACTCAAGGGGAGATGTTTGTAAAGATAGTAGAGGCAAATTCTACTATTCCAATATTTAAAACGATGGTGTTTACGACAGCTATCGAGGAACAAACCGAGGTTGAAGTGGATGTTTTTCAGGGAGAGAGTAAAAAAGTAGATAATAATACTAAGTTGGGGACTTTCATCTTAAGCGGGATCAAACCTGCTCCGAAAGGAGAGCCGAGAATAGAGGTTAAATTTGAGATTGATGTTAACGGTATTCTGAAAGTTACAGCTGTGGATCTCTCCTCGGGGAAAAACAAAGAGATAACTATAATTCATTCGGGGCTTCTTTCAAAGGGTGAAATCGATGAATTGAGAAGTAGAAATTTAACAGCCGAACCTAAGGTGGAAGAAAAAAAAGAAAAAAAGAAATTAAAGAAAAAAAGTAAAGAGAGCACGAAGGAAAAAAAAGAATCCATAAGTAAGAAAGATGAAACAAAAGAGTTAAAGGCCGGAATTATCAGTATCTCTAATTTTATAAAGGAGTGTAAAGAAAATCCTAATATGAGGGATATGAGAGGCGAGTGTGACAGATTATTAAAAAGGATAGCACGTGAACTTGAGAGCAATGATCTCGGAACACTTAGGGATCTGAAATTTGAACTCGATAATGTTAAAGAAGATCTCAGGATTTTATCAGAGATGGCTGAAGGGAAACCCGAGGAAGAAATTTATGTTAAAAAGCAGAAAGATGATACAAATCCGTTTATAAGAATTCCAAAAAGACAAAAGGGGGAAAGCAGGTAGAATTATTCGTGAGTATTTCCTGCATTTAATATTTATCCATTAATGTTTTACTAACTAAACTTTAAACTATTTTGTAATTTATAGCCGATTTGGTTTAAATTGCTTATCTATTTATGTTTTACCTTTTTGTCAATGCTGTGATATAATTTTTGATCGGGAGGATATATTGATAATCAGACCTGAAAAGAGTGAGTATTATCTGAATATAGCAAAAGTTGTTTCATCACGATCGACCTGTTTAAAGGTTTTGATAGGTGCAATTATTGTAAAGGAGGATCAGATAATAGCGACCGGATATGTCGGTGCTCCGAGGAAGACAAAAAGTTCACTTGAGCATGGTTTCTGTTTGAGGCAAAAGTTGAAAATACCTTCGGGGACTCAATATGAGCTTTGCAGATCCGTTCATGCCGAGCAGAATGCCATAATTAATGCAGCAAGAGCGGGCGTAAGTCTTTTAGGTGGTGATATGTATATTTACGGGGAATCCCGGATGACTAAAAGTGTTATTAATGCTTTCCCATGTTTTATTTGTAAAAAAATGATTATAAATGCAGGTTTGAGGAATGTGATATGCTCTGTAACAGAAGCTGAAGAGAAATTCAAAGTGTTTGATACTGAAGAGTGGATGAAAGAGTGGCAGGAGCATGATATTATTGAAGATAAATATAAATATGAAGGTTGACTGTTGTGATTAATAAATTTTGTCTCGGTTTAACTGGAAGAATGGCATCAGGCAAGGGAGAAATCGTTAAAGTTTTAGAAAGGAAGGGATTTAAATATATATCTCTGTCGGATATTGTAAGAGAACGAGCTGCCAAAGAAGGTGGAATACAAACGAGATCCCGTATGCAGGATATCGGGAATCAGCTTAGAAGCGAGGGCGGAGCCGGAGTCCTTGGGAAAAAAGTAAGAGAAAGGATTGAATCATTATCAGAACAAAAATGGGTGATTGACGGGATCAGGAATCCTGAAGAAATAAAAGAGTTAAGAAAAATCAATCGATTTTTTCTTATTGCCGTATTGTCTGAGAGAAAGATAATTATTGATAGGCTTATAAACAGATCAAGAAATACGGATGCAGCGAATATAGATGAATTAAACAGAAGGCTTGACAGGGAATGGGGAATTGGTGAACCGGACGGTGGTCAGCAGGTCGGGAGATGTATAGAAGAAGCGGATTTTAAACTTAATAACAATGGAACCGTTGATGAACTTGAAAAGGAGATTATAAAACTTTTATTATTAATAGAGGGGGAAAATGGGTAAATTAAAGATTGCCGTCTATCCCGGATCATATGACCCTATAACAAACGGTCATGTTGATATTATTCTCAGAGGTCTGGAGCTTTTTGATAAAGTAATAGTTGCCGCTTTGAAGAATCCTTCTAAAACTCATCTTTTTTCACTTGAAGAGAGAATAGAGATGATGGAAAAAACTTTTGACAAATGCGAAAAAATTGAAATAGATTTTTTTGAAGGTCTTCTTGTGGATTATCTTGAGAAGAAAAAGACATTTACGGTTGTAAGAGGATTAAGAGCAATATCTGATTTTGAAGTTGAGTTTCAGATGGCTCTTATGAATCGAAGTCTGAAAGATAAAATAGAGACTATATTTCTTGTTCCCTCTATCAATTACTCTTTTCTGAGTTCTAAATTAGTTAAAGAGATTTATAAATTCGGAGGTGAGATTAAAAGTATGGTACCGGATATTGTAGATGAGAAACTTAAAGCCAAATATAGTCAAAAACAATAAATCAATAGAAAGTAGATTTATACAATAAATAAACATGCTTAAAATATTATTTAAGAAATCCAGATGGGTCCATAAATACTTAGGTCTGATATTTATACTTTTTTTTATTCTGGAGAGTATTTCCGGAATAATACTTAATCATCCCGGGATAGTTTCCGGTGTTGATATTCCATCCTTCATGGTTCCGCCTCAATACAAAGTGAATAACTGGAACAGAAGTTCACTTGTTAAAATGGTATTTTCATCTTCTGATAAAAAAATCGGTTTCCTTGGAGGAAAGAAGGGCGTTTGGAAGACAGAAGACGGTGGTATGACATTCATAAAACTTACTGACGGATATCCGTCATCCCAATACTACGGGAAGGTAAGTGATCTTTTGTTAGTTAAGAATGATTTTGGCGGAGAGTCCCTTTATGCGTGTACATTTTCCGGACTTTACAGAATGAATATCGGGAATGAAAAGTGGGTAAAGCTCTTCCCGAAAAAGAAGAATGAAAAAGTTTTAAAGATCCTTGACATAGTCGATAAAATGGTAATTTTTACTCCGTCTCATGCTTATATTTCAGAAAAAGGAGACAGGAAACTTGATTTTAAAGTTGTTAGACTGTTGAGGAACGGAGGCAATCAAGTGAAAAAGGTTTCTCTCGTAAGACTTTTTTTTGATCTTCACGGAGGGAAAATATGGGGGATTGCCGGAAAGATTTTTTTTGATTTTATAGCAGTTTTGTTAATATTTCTCAGTATTTCCGCTTTTTATATATGGATATATCCAAAGAAATGGAAGAGGTCGAGATCATCTGAAAAAAAGAAGTTATCCGGTTACGGTTTCTTTTACAAATATCATCTTAAAATAGGAATATGGATAGCATCTGTTCTTCTTATAATAGGAATAACCGCTTTTTTTATGAGACCTCCGTTCCTTGCGTTGATTGCAAACGGTGAAATTGATGTTTCACTCTATCCTTCAAAATTTCCTTCCAACCCATGGGATGAAAAGATACATAATGCTCTTCATTATTCGAAAAGGGGAAAAGTCCTTATTGAAGCGACAGACGGGATATGGGAGGGAAATGATGATTTTTCCGGTGAATTTAAAAAAACAAAGTTTCCTGTAGAAATATTTGTTATGGGAACTACGGTTTTTTCCGAATATTATAAGGGCGGTGTGCTTGCCGGCTCTTTTAACGGCATTTTTCATATTTCAGATGATGGGAAAGTGACCGACCTTGTTACCGGGAAAAATCCCGGGGAAATAATCTCTTTTATCCCGGCTGATATAATGGTTGCCGGATATTTTATTACTCCTGACGGAGAGGAGTTTATAACCGGATTTGAGAAAGGAATTATTCCTCTGAATGGAGTAAGAAGAGAAGGAAGGTTTGATCTTCCCGATAAATTAAAATCCGATAAGAGTTTTCCTTTATGGAATTATATGCTTGAGATCCATAACGGAAGAATATTTAAAGATGCGATCGGCGGTTTGTATATTTTGATCATACCACTTGGAGCACTCCTGTTTATTCTAATTGTCATTACGGGTATTTACGATTGGCTGTTTTCCCGTTTCACTAAAAAGAGCAGTCTCTGAGAAATTTCAAACTATACGGTTTTTCTTGACATTGGCAATACAAATACTGATAATAAAAAAAGATGTCAAAATTCAGGTTTCCGGATTTAAAATTTTTTGTAACCGTCATTATTTTAAATATTTTTTTATTTACCGGAATATATCTGATATATGTAAAAATTAAAAGATCAGGATTTATTGATACTCAGAGAAGGGATGTTGCAAAAATTTCCGCTCAAATATCTTCAAGAATTTATGGAAGAAAAAAACTTATTTCAAGACTTGCAAGAATAGATTTTATTCAAAATTTTTCTTTAACCGGATTAAAAAGAAAATATAAAGATCTCTTTTTGCAGATAGAAACAATGAAAAAATCAATTGGGGCTTCTGTTGTTTTTTTGCTTGATCCTGCAGGCGAAATTGTGTTGAGTTCCGCATATGATAAAGGTAAAGTGTTAGCAGGCAGCAATGCGATCCGACCTTATTTTAAAGATGCCATGAGAGGGAAGATCGGTTTTTACGGAGCAATAGGAGGAATAACAGGAACGAGGGGTTTCTATTTTTCATCGCCGGTTCTGTCCGATGGAAAAATAAAATATGTTCTTGTAGGAAAATTCGGGATTAAAGAGTTTGACAAGATCTTTGAAAGAGCAAGTGTTAATGGTGGACTTTTGACCCCGGACGGGGTTATTTTCTGTTCAAAAAACAGAGAGTGGATCATTAGAACTCTTTTTAAAATGGAAGAGAAGAAACTTAAAACCATTAAAGATTCAAGACAGTTTTTCGGAAGAGGTATAGGAAAGTCTCTATTTAGTGATTTTGAAAAAAAACTTAAGCTGAATGGGAATCCGGTCTCGCTTATATATGATAATTCAGTTCCGGGAGGCTGGGTTGTATTTTCTCTGAAATATGTGAAAAATATATCTTGCCCGATCATTTTATTACCGCTTTTTTTCTTTATCATTATTTTTGAAGTTTTAATATATTCCTCTTTGTATAATTTCAAAAAAAGAAGGGAAACGCAAAGGAAATATGATGAGACAAGTGATCGTTTCAGATATCTTTTCCAATCTGCTCTTGATTCGATCTTTATACTTGATGCAAAAGGAATAATCGTTGATATTAATTATGCAGGTCTGCTTAAATTAGGTTTTTCAAAGGATGAATTGATAGGAAATCATTTTAAACGAATTGTAGATAAAAAATCAATTCCGACAGTTGATAAACATATAAGGATTATTGAGAATGATTTTGATACCAGATTTGAGTTTAAAGCTATAAAAAAATCCGGGAGTAAGATTCTTATTGATTGTGCTGCCGTCCTTCTGAAAAACAGATTTGGAGAGACGGAATCCTATTTTGCTTTCTGTCATGATATATCAAAGCAACGAGAATTTGAAAATGAGTTAAAAAAAGCGATGAAGGATGCAAAAAATGCTAACAGAGCAAAAAGTGAATTCCTTGCTAATATGTCTCATGAGATAAGAACGCCGATGAATGCTATTCTCGGATTTACCGATATAATGAAAGATTCTCCTCTGGGAAAAGATCAGATAAATTATCTTAATATTATTAAAGAGTCGGGGAGATCTCTTCTTCATATAATTGATGATATTCTTGATTTTTCCAAAATTGAAGCAGGAAAAATACTATTTGAAAATGTTGATATGGATATCAGAAAAATTGTAAATGATGTGATTAATATGATCAATATCGGTATGAACAGAGGAAAGGTGAAAATATTTAATTTTATTGATATAAATATACCTCCTGTTGTCAAGGGAGATCCTTTAAGGTTGAAACAGGTCTTAATTAACCTTTTAAGTAATGCGGTGAAATTTACCGAAAAGGGAGATGTAAAACTCGAAGTAAAATTATACAGGAAAAATGGTAATATGGTTTCACTCTATTTTGGCGTATCCGATACCGGAATTGGAATTCCAAAAGAGGAGACGGATAAATTGTTCAAACCTTTTTCTCAGATAGATTCTTCATCATCAAGAAGTTATAAGGGAACCGGTCTGGGTCTTGTTATCACATCCGGTCTCGTAAAACAGATGGGCGGAGAAATTAAAGTTAAAAGTTCTGCAGGTAAAGGGGCTTTATTCTATTTCGTATTGAGTTTTGAAAAGAGTAGAAAAATTTCCGGACAAAACAATAGAAGAAAGGAACGTTTGAAAATGGAATGGGATTTTGATCCCGGGGATCACAAAATTCTTATTGCCGAAGATCAGAAAGTTAACAGTATGCTTTTAGATTATATTCTGAAAAAGGAGGGGTTTAAAACGGTAATAGCAGAAGATGGTAAAGAGGCGGTTGAGTGTGTTGAAAAAGAGAGATTTGATCTCATCCTTATGGATATTCAGATGCCTGAAATGGATGGTATCGAAGCTGCAAAGAGAATAAAAAAGATGAAGAATGGGAATATTGCAATTATTGCATTGACTGCTGATGCGATGAAAGGAGATAGGGAAAGGTTTATTGAGAGCGGTATGGATGATTATCTTGAAAAACCCGTAGAGAGAAACGTTTTATTACAGACCATCCGGAGATGGATCGGAAAAAAGTAATATTGTCATAAGTTTATAATCCACACTTTAACTATTTTTTATGCAGAATACAGTAGCAAGCTGGGATTATATATTCTTTACTTCCAAATCGGAACTGTCCGTTTATTCTTCTCTTTTTTCAAGCGGGGCGGTAAACCGTCGGTGATCCATACAGCTGCTTTTTTGCCTTTAAGGTAGTGATCAAAATACTCCTTAAGCCGGGTTGTAATATCAATCCGATTCTCTTTTTTCCTCAATCCGTGACCTTCACCCCGATAAGAGAGCAAGATCACAGGTTTTTTTAAAAAACGTAGAATACTGTATAAACCGTATGAGTGTTCCCACCGAACAACAGAATCGGCGGTTCCGTGATAGAGGAGTAGAGGAGTGTTCATATTCTTTGCATTAAAAACCGCTGATTCTCTAAGATATATTTCGAGTTTATCGGCAGGGCTTGCTCCCAACCGGCCTTGTTGGGTCATATAATAATCCTGCTCATTGCTGCCGTCATGAACAATGTCAATGTTAAAACCCTGGACTAAGTTGCTAACACCTGCTCCGGCTGCAATAGCGGTAAACTTATTTTTCTGAGTTGAGATATACATACCGCAATGTCCTCCAAAGCTGAAACCGTCATAACCAATAGCTTTTTTATCCACAAATCCCAACTCTATCACTTTGCTGACGGCAGAATCGATACATTCATGCATATCCGAATGAGGTGTACCGACATGAAAATAGATGTCAGGCTGCAAAAAAAGGTAACCGTCGGATACATACATCATTTCGCTCATACCGATCCCGCTGATCCGTGGTTGAGAGTAGCGGTACATATTATTTGATAGTTTTTCATAGGAATAGACGATCATAGGCAGTTTTTGTCCCTTTTTATAGCTGTCGGGAATGCTCAAAACTCCCTGGAGAGGAACACCATCATCATTGGTATAATTAATCAATATACGGTGCCCCCATTTATAATCGGACTGTTGCGGATTGGTCCGGGAAATTTTTATGATCTTGGAAAAATCAGTATCAGTTAAATATGCTTCCGGATATTCCTGATAATTACCCATTCTGAATATAAGTGTTTTCGATTTTTTAGCTCTGATCAATCCTGATCTCCACCTTGAAGTAGAATATGATGCGGGCTTAAAGATCAATTTTTTAAAATGATCTTTTGATAACTGATAGTATCCTGCATATTTTGTTTTGATATTAAAAGCAGTTAATAAATTCGGAGATGTAAGATCAATATATCTATCTTTCATTTTCGGTTTTCGACTTAATCTAATATCCTCAAATCTGAAACGGATCTGCTCGTTTCCGCGAATTTTCTTTGTCAGATTAACAGCCTTTCTTGTGTCGTCAAAAGCTAATTGCCAGAGGTCCAGTTTGTGATTGACAATGATTGAGTTGTTACCATTTACCCAGCCGACAAACCCGTAATCGGGATTTAATCCGTAATAGTCATAGTCAACATTTTGAAATGATACGGGGACATTCTCTGTGATATTAATAAGTCGGGAATCGGTAAAAATATAGATCCAATAATGACCGTTTCTCCAAAGTGCGACCTTTTCACCATCAGGAGAAATATTAATTCTTCCGGTATAATTTTTAACAATGAGTTTTTTTTCACCTGAATGCAGATCTATCCTGTAGAGATCGTTCCTTTCCACATCCCAGTCTGAAATATAGGCTCTGTTATCAGTTCCGACCGCCCACTTATCCG
>Ga0256846_1000396_pt1 | contig 18059 bp, 12 predicted proteins | sample TevniametaG_FD_189098 | JGI IMG/M metagenome (GOLD analysis project Ga0256846, IMG submission 189098) | Tube worm associated microbial communities from hydrothermal vent at the East Pacific Rise, Pacific Ocean - Tevnia | ecosystem: Host-associated > Annelida > Integument > Unclassified ...
TCCTGGATATTTTATCCACGGACATATACATAAACACTTTAACAACCCGGAAGATCGTGTTACTCTTTACGGAAAAACAAAAGTTATAAACACCTGCGGATACAACATTCTGGAGTATTGAAATGGGCGGTTTTTTAAATAATTTTTTCTGTTTTAATAAAAGCAGAAAATCCGGTTGTGTAAAGTCTTTCCATGACGCAGAGGCAAGAGAAGACGATTGCAGGATTGTTGAACAGGGTATTTTCAATGTTAAGGTGGATAAAATAGTTGGCAGTGTAGGTAAGTATAAAGATTTTGATTCACGTTTCAGATTAAGGCAGCAGGAGAATTCTGCAAGATTTAAAGCCATTTACCAGGCAATGATGAACAATTCACCCCTGCCGCCGGTTAAACTTTACAGAATCAGGGATGAGTTCTATATTCTTGATGGTAATCACCGTGTTGCAGCAGCTAAGAGCCTTGGGCGTGAAGAGATTTTGGCCAGGGTAACCGAGCTTATATCCTCAAAAAAAAATCTGGAGAATTTGTTATATATGGAAAAAGTCAGGTTTTTGGAAAAAACAGGGCTGCCGGATGAAATAGAGCTTACTGAAGTTGGAAAATACAGATACCTTGAAAAACAGATAAAAAAGCATTTGAATTTTTTAAAGTCAGAGTCGGCCAGAGATATTGATATAACAAGAGCTGCAGCAGACTGGTACGATACAGTTTATACACCGCTTACACAAATCATTAAAAGGGGCGGACTATTAAAATTATTTCCGGGCCGCACAATTGCAGATCTTTATACCTATGTATCCCATACCCACTGGAGGCGTAAATCCAAACGCAGGTATGGGATAGGGCTGTATAAACATTTACCTGGCGATATGGAAAAATTCAGGAGTATGATGCTTGAAAAAAGTGACCCTGAATATCCAGAAATGAAGCGCACAATTACAGCCTTTATTTTTGTAAAGGTCAAAGGGGCAATGGAGAGAAGAGTTGTTGATAAAATATACAGAGTGGAAGGTGTGACAGAGGTTCACTCAGTACATGGAAATATAGATATTCTCATTAAAATTATGTTAGTACGCGATCTTTTGTCCTCAGACGCAGAAACCATTGGGGAATTTGTTGACAAAAAAATCAGATCGATTTCCGGAGTTGACAGTACTCAGACTATCATTCCTGCAATATCCAGGGTTAAAGATAGACTTGACTGTCCGGAACAATTCTGAAGGAGGGTTAAAATAGATAGAAGGATAAAAACAGAAAAAGTAAATGATGTATTGTATGATATAATGAAGGCAGTTAACACAACTGCAAGCCCTGAAAAATTTTATGGGTTTATTCATAAATCATTGAACAGAATAATCTATTGCCCCAATTTTTATATTGCAATCTACGATGCAAAAAAAAGTTCCATAGAGTTTGCATATTTTAAAGACCAGTTTGATAAAGAGATGTCCTATATAAATGATTTCACGGAAACACATTCATTAACCGGAGAAGTTATCTTATCGGGCAAGCCCCTTTTTTTATCAGAAGACCAGCTTAGCCGCAGGAAAAAAGCAAAGAGATCCATTGGCAAACTGAGTAAAACATGGATTGGTGTTCCCTTGATTGTCCAAAATAAAGTCATTGGCGTTATGGCAGTTCAGGACTATGAGACACCAAACTATTTCAGTCAAAAAGATTTTGAAATGTTCATCTTTGTTTCAGGCCAGATTGCCTTTGCCATTGAGAGAAAACAGATGATGGAGAGGGTGATTGAGAGTGAAAAACGATTCAGGGATATGGCAGAATTATTACCAGAGGCTATTTTTGAAACAGATGATGAGTTGACAATAACATATGCCAATTCCAAAACACTTGATATGCTTGGTTACTCAAAAAAAGATATAAAACAGGGGGTTAACTGTGTTGCTCTGATTGCATCGGATAATTTTAAGGGAGAATTGAAGAAAAAGAGCAAAGATGATGAAACAAGGGAAAAATCCATTGATGAGTCAAGGGAATATATTTTTAAAAGAAAAGATGGCTCCTGTTTTCCAGGCATAATTAAAACATCTTCCATATACAGAACAGGCAGACTTGCAGGACTCAGATGTGTTATCAGTGATATTTCAGAACAGAAAAAATGGGAAGAGTCTTTGAGGGAGAGTGAGTACAAATTCAGAACAGTTGCAGAAACATCTGCTATAGGTATTGTTCTTTATCAGGATGATAAAATAGTATATTGTAATCCTGCAGCTGAAAAAATTTCAGGGTATACATTTGATGAATATAAAGACAAGTATTTTATAGATATCTTTGCTCCGGAATATAAGGAGATGATCAAAAAGATTTCAGGCTTGCGCCTCCAGGGCATGGACGCACCATCAGGATATGAATGCAAGTTCATAACCAAGCAAAAAGAAGAAAAATGGATATATCTTAAGGGAAGTTCTCTTATGTTCCATGGGAGACCAGCAGGTCTTGCATCCTGGCTTGATATTACACAACGTAAAAAAGCTGATAAAGAGTTGAACCAGTACCGCAGCTATTTGACAAGTATTGTAAATTCAATGCCTTCAATACTGGTTGGCATAGATATCAGTTATAAAATAACATTGTTTAACCGCCAGGCAGAAAAGAAATCCGGGCTTTCAGCAGAAAAAGCAGAAGGACAGAATCTGTATACTGTTTTACCCCGCCTGAAAAAATATTCTGAAAAAATTACAACAGCAATAATCAAACAGGAAGTTCAGGAAGATTTAAAAGTACCTTATAAAAAAAACAGAGAGCTGTTTTATGAGAATATTACAATCTACCCTCTGGTAACAGGTGATGTGCAGGGTGCTGTAATCCATGTTGATGATGTTACAAACCAGGTCAAGGTTGAATCAATACTTATCCAGACGGAAAAGATGATCTCAGTTGGCGGGCTTGCAGCCGGTATGGCCCATGAGATCAATAATCCCCTTGCAGGTATGATGCAGAATGCCCAGGTGGTGTATAACCGCCTTGCCAAATCTTTTCCAGCCAATGAAATTGCGGCTGCCTCAGCCGGAATTACCCTGGAGAGCATAAAATCCTATATGAAAGACAGGAAAATTCTGGAACATCTTGAAAAGATAAACCAGGCAGGGGTTCAGGCAGCAAAAATTGTCGAAAATATGTTGAATTTCGCAAAGAAAAGCGGGGCTGAAAAGTCATTGCAAAGCCTGAACGAACAGGTTGATAAAACCATTGAGCTCGCCTGCACTGATTATGATATAAAAAAGAAAAAAGGGTTTAAAAAATTTGAGATCCAGCGGGAATATGACCCTGAATTACCTGATATACCGTGTGAAGGGAGCAAAATACAGCAGGTTATATTTAATATTTTAAAAAACAGCACCCAGGCATTTATCGGCAATAAGGACAATGCAGGTATTTTAAAGATAATAATCAGAACCTATTTATCCCAGGGCATGGCATGTCTTGAAATTGAAGATAACGGGCCTGGCATGGAAAAAAGCATACTTAACCGTATTTTTGAACCTTTCTTTACAACAAAGGCAAAAGATAAAGGAACAGGGCTTGGGCTCTCAATATCATATTTTATCATCACTGAAGATCATGGTGGTGAAATGAGTGTTGAATCGGAAAAAGGTAAAGGCACACTTTTTACAATTAAGCTTCCTGTAAAGTCTTAAGTTTAAAGGGCTATAATAATGAATTGGACTTTACATGGGAAATCTGCTAAAAATCAAGGACTTGGGAATTCATAGCAAATTAGGATCAAAAACAGGAACATTATGGAAATTTTACAATATCCTTCAGATAGTGCTGAAAAAAAGATACTTGCCACGATTGAACGGGGACTAGGGTTTACAGATGAAGATTACAATAATGTTAATACTTTTATTGAGGCTGTACGCAAAGATGGTGACAAGGCAGTCTGTCATTATACAAACCGTTTTGATTCAAAATATGTAACAGAAAAATCCCTTAAGGTTTCAGAAGATGAGTTTAAGGAAGCAAGGCAGAATATTGACAGGGATTTTTTAAAAGCCCTTGACAGAGCAGTTACACAGATTGAATCATTTCATTTAAAGCAGAACCAAAACTCCTGGATTGATACACCAAGGAAGGGGGTTATGGTGGGACAGATGGTAAAGCCTGTGGACGCTGCAGGAATTTATGCACCAGGGGGAAAAGGCGGTAAAACACCCCTTGTATCTTCTGTGGTCATGGGCGGAGTACCAGCTAAAGTGGCAGGAGTTGACTCAATATCCCTTGTAACACCTCCCATGGAAAATGGAAGGATTAACCCGTATATCCTAGCCACGGCAGAAAGGGTTGGCATTGATAATGTTTTTAAGGCAGGCAGTGCCTGGGCCATTGCAGCCCTGGCCTTTGGTACTGAAACAATTCCAAGGGTCAATGTAATTGTCGGGCCTGGAAATCTCTATGTGACCCTTGCAAAAAAAATTGTGTCTGGCAGCGTTGGCATTGACATGATAGCAGGGCCCAGTGAAATTTTGATCATTGCCGGTAAAAATGCAGACCCGGAATGTATAGCAGCAGATCTTCTATCCCAGGCAGAGCATGATACAATGGCGTCTGCAATGCTTGTGACAGACTCATTAAGTATTGCAGAAAAAACAGCTGTTTGTGTTAAAGAGCAGCTTGAAAAACTCTCAAGAAAAGAGATTGCCGCAAAATCGATTCAGGATTTTGGGGCAATTATTAAGGTTCCTGACATTAATACAGCCATAGAGCTTTCAAACAGACTTGCACCAGAACATCTTGAACTGCTGGTGAATAATCCGTTTGAATATACAGGAAAGATAAGAAACGCTGGTGCAATATTTCTTGGTCCCTACAGCCCTGAACCCATGGGTGATTATATTGCAGGTCCCAACCATGTTTTGCCCACTGCAGGGACTGCAAGGTTTTCCTCTGCTCTTTCAGTGGAAAACTTTACAAAAAAAACAAGTCTTATACAATATTCAAAACAGGCCTTTGAAAAGGAGGCAGATGATGTCATCGCCCTTGCCAGGGTGGAGGGCCTTGACGGACATGCAAATTCAATAAAGGTGAGAAAGCAGTCAAGGTTCAGCAGTCAAGGTTCAATGGAATAACCTATTGGTTTCCAAATCCATTCTGTTTTCCACAGTCAGGGCACTGCCATGTTATTCCATTGCATGTTAAGCCCCATTGATTTTCATACATGCATTGCTGACACATGGCAAATCCACATCTGCAGTTCCAGCAAAACATAAAGGATTGACCGCAGCAGTGGCAGGTTTTTGATTGTTTTTTTCTCCGTTTTTTTCTCCGTGCCCTTGACTTGTTTTCCATGGTAAAACAGACTTGATTTTGTCATAAACCTTTGAGTAAAGTTATCAATAAAATATTTTAAGGCATTATCAGGCCCACACGGAGATCTGTCAAGTAAGTTTTATAATTGAAAATGTAATGAATTTGATTTTGTTCTGGTCTTGGGGTAGTATTTGTCATAATTAAAAATCAAGGGAGCAGTTAAAAGTGAAAAAAAAAGAGATATACCTGATAGACGGCAGTGCATATCTTCACCGTGCATTCCATGCAATAAAAAATCTATCCACATCCTCAGGCCATCCTACCAATGCCACCTTTGGTTTTACAAGAATTCTATTAAAGCTTTTAAAGGAGAAGCAACCTGAGTATGCCATTGTTTTTTTTGATGTAAAAGGACTAACCTTCAGGCATAAAATGTATGAAGAGTATAAAGCAAACAGGCCCCCCATGGAAGAGAGTATGGCTGTTCAGATTCCAGATATAAAAAAGGTCGTAAAAGCTTTTAATATTGCAATTGTCGAAAAGCAGGGATATGAAGCAGATGACCTTGTGGGTACGTATTCAAGGCTTGCCCGGGATCAGGGCTTTAAGAGTGTAATGGTATCAGGAGATAAAGATTTTATTCAGCTTATAACCGGGGATTGTATTCTGTGGGATCCCATGAAAGATAAAACCGTGGATATTGAAAGGGTAAAAGCAGACTATAATATTACTCCATTACAATTTATTGATATGCTGGGGCTTGCAGGTGATAAATCAGATAATATTCCAGGTGTACCAGGTATAGGGCCAAAAACAGCATGTTCGTTAATAAATCAATATCAATCCATTGAAAATGTGTATGCAAATATTGACGATTTAAAAGGTAAAAAAAAGCTGTATCAAAATTTGCAGGAAAACAGAAATAATGCTTTGTTGAGTAAAAAACTTGTAACAATAGACAAGTTTGTTGAAGTTGAACAGAACATAGAGCAGTTTAAGATACCTTTGCCTGACAGGGATAAAATTTCAGAACTTTTCAGGGAGTATGAGTTTAAAAGCCTTGCCATGGAGTTTGCAGGGGCTGGTGATTTGTCCAGAAAAGATTACAGACTTTTAACAAAGATTAAAGACATTGAAAATCTTGTGCACAGGCTTGAAAAGGCATCTGTTTTTGCCCTTGACACAGAGACAACATCAAAAATACCAATGGCTGCAGAACTTGTGGGCCTCTCTTTTTCCTGTAAAAAACATCAGGCATTTTATATTCCTGTGGGACATACTGAAAAAGGCGGATGTGAACAGCCTGATAAAAAAAGAGTACTTGAAATTCTAAAGCCGGTTCTGGAAAATCATAAAATAAAAAAAGTGGGACAGAACATTAAATATGACTATATTGTCCTTGCAAGGAGTGGAATCAAACTTAAGGGCATTGTTTTTGATACAATGATTGGATCGTATTTATTAAATCCATCAAACAGAGGCCACAGTCTTGATCAGATCGCAATGAACCTTTTGGGACATAAGACAATATCATATGAAACCGTTGCAGGCAAAGGGAAAAACCAGATTGGGTTTGAAGACGTGCCCATATCAGAGGCTTTGAATTATGCAGCTGAAGATGCAGATATTACATTTTTAGCCCATGGGGAGTTAAAGAAAAAAATAGAAGATTTTAACCTTTTTAAGCTCATGTCGGAAATTGAGATTCCACTTATTAAAGTTCTTGCTGAAATGGAAATGGAGGGTATTAAAATTGATAAACAACAATTGAATACTCTTTCAAAAATATTTAAAAAGGAACTTGATACCCTTGAACAGGAGATATATACCCTGGCTGACCAGACATTTAATATTAATTCCTCCCAGCAGCTTGGAGAAATTCTATTTGAGAAATTAAATCTTCCTGTAATTAAAAAGACAAAAAAAACCAGGGGATATTCAACCGATGTTGAAGTGTTAACAGCCCTGTCCGGAAAACATGAGCTTCCGGAAAAAGTACTCAGGTACAGAACTCTAGGCAAGCTGAAAACCACATATGTTGATGCATTGAGTAAACTTGCAGACCCGGAAACCCACAGGATTCATACATCTTTTAATCAGACAATAACAGCCACCGGCAGGTTGAGCAGCTCAAAACCCAACCTTCAGAATATTCCGGTAAGAACAGAAGAGGGAAGAAAAATCAGGCAGGCTTTTATTCCAGAAAAAGGTTTTACTTTTATTTCAGCGGACTATTCCCAGATAGAACTTAGGATTCTTGCACATTGTGCCGATGATGAAATCCTCATACAGGCTTTTTTAAATAATGAAGATATCCACACAAGAACTGCAATGGAAGTTTTTGATGTTATTTCTGAATTTGTAACCAATGATTTAAGGAGTCAGGCAAAGGCAATAAATTTTGGCATTGTATATGGAATGAGTGCCTATGGCCTTTCTAAAGAGCTTAATATTTCAAGAAAAATGGCACAAATTTATATTGATAACTATTTTGCAAGGTATGCAGGTGTAAAACGGTTTATTGATGCTGCCATCAAAGAGGCTGAAAAAAACCTGGAAGTTGAAACCCTTCTTGGCAGAAAACGAAAACTCAATGAGATCAATTCTCCAAATTCAAATGTTAGGCAGTTTGCAAGGAGGGTGGCCATTAACACCCCTATTCAGGGGAGTGCTGCAGATTTAATTAAACTTGCAATGATAGAGATGAGCAGGGCCATAAAAACCCATAACCTTAAATCAAAAATACTTTTGTCAGTACACGATGAGATTATTTTTGAAGCTTTGCAAGATGAAAAAGAGTATCTTGCAAAGCTTGCAAAGGATGTGATGGAGAATCTGTTCAGTCTGAAAGTTCCCCTTATTGTTAACATTGGCCGGGGTAAAAACTGGGCCGAGGCTCATTAGTTAAATATCAGAATATTAAGGGAATTTTTTAACAGCCTTTCCAACCCCGATAATAACACCATCTTTATCAATTGCATGGACAGTAAATTCATAATTATGGGAACCGCTTGGGGGACAGGGTCCATTGTAGCCAGCTTTTAATGCTCCAGGTTTAATTATGCCGGAACCTGTATAGGGCACAGTTCCTCCGCCGTGATTCCAGTCAGGTGCCTGAAAATCTTTTAATATTACCTTTAAGGTTTTTGTGCCTTTTGGAATATTGGAGACATTGATTTTTGGAGAAATCCTGGAACATTTTGCTGTATTTTTCCATGTAAATTTAACAATAAGGTCCACGGCATTGGGGGAAATTTTTGCGGAAACACAGCCAGACAATGAATAAGGGATCAGAAAAATTACAAATAAGGCAAACCATTTAAATCTGTTCATTTTAAACTCCTTTTTTAAAAGTGAATAAAAATAATGCTTTTATGACTATGTTATCAACTACTGTCAGCATCATGTTGTCAGTATAGTTCAGTTAAGTATCTTTAACATGAGCGGTAGAGCTGTCATTGTTCCTATGGCGCTGCCAATATTTGTAAACACTACCACAAGTAATATCCTGATTACACTGTTTTTCCAGAAACCTTTTATGGTGAGAATGTCTTCAGAAATGGCTTCAAAGTCCCTGACCTTTGGTTTTCTTGCAAAAGCTTCCACAATTCCTGAAACCCATCCTGCAGCAATCATGGGGTTCAGGGATGTAAGGGGTGCTGCCAGAATAGCAGAAATAATGGTATAGGGGTGGGCAAGGGCAATGATTGCACCAAGTCCTGCAAATATACCATTTGCAGCGATCCAGAACCATATCATGTCTGTTCCTGTGTCTTTCCCACCCATTACAAATCCCAGGATAAAAAGGAGGAAAATGCCTGCTGGAAGCAGCCATTTAAATATTGCTCCAAATTTGCCCGGAGGCGGAAGAGTGTTAAGTTCTTCAATACTTTTACCGTTGTTTTCTGCAATATATCTTTTTATTCCAGGGACATGTCCTGCACCTGCCACGGCAATGATTCTCTGTCCCGGGGCATTTTGTATTTTTTGGGCAAGGAACATATCCCTTTCATCTATCAGGATTTTTTCAATTTCCGGATGGGATTTTTTCACATCAGTTAATATGCTTTTTAATATGTCCTCCTGTTTCATTTTTTCTATCTCTTGTTCTGTAATATCTTCGGATGGACCCAGGGATAATAAAAGCTGGAAAATGAGTTTTATTTTTTTAAAAAATCCCATGCCTCTCCAGACACGCTTAAGGGTAATCTGAATATCCCTGTCAGCCGGAACTATAACAGCACCGATTTTTTCAGCTGAATTTACAGCATTAATCATTTCCTGGCCCGGCTGAATATCAAACTTTTTTGCTATTTTTTTTTGAAAAGATGCAAGCATGAGATTGACAAAGAGTAAAATAGCTTTTTTTTCCTTGATTATTTTAATAATATCCATGTTGCGCCACCTGTCCTGATTCCTGAGGGAGTCAAGCCTGGTGTTACAGAGTTCAACACAGACAGTGTCGGGTTTTTCTTCAAGGATAACTTTTTTTACATACACGGCACTCTCTTTGGAGACATGGGCAGTTCCAATCAGTTTAACAGTTTTATTTTCAGACAGAACAATTTCTGAAAAGTTGGCATTGCAGGACTCAGGTTTTTCCATTTATCAAAACACCTTTAAATATTTAATACAGATATGAAGTTTTAAGTATAATCACTCAATTGTTTAAGGCAACAGACCATTTTCACGTAAGAGAGACAAAATGCCATGGCAGACTCTCTATGCTTTTTTTAATTCTGCTCTTTGGGGCACACAATAAATTCCACCCTTGGCAAGGCCAGGCATGAAACATTTGTTACAGGAAATACATTTTGCAGGGTTTGTATCACCATTTTCCCAGCGTGCAGGCAGATTTGGTTCCCGTATCAGAGGGCGGCTCATGGAGATAAAATCAATGCCATCTTTTTCCAGGCATTTTTGAATAATTTCCAGGCTTCTGAACCCTCCAACTGCCATGACAGGGCATGACACCTGCTCTTTTATTCTGAGCGCAAGTTCCATATTATACGCCTCTTTTTCAGGGCTTGTAATTTTAGTTCTGACAGGGGTAAATACGCCTGAAGCACCTGTGCCTGAAGAGACTTCAATTGCATCAATGCCCTGGTTGGACAAATGCTTTGATACCCACAGGGCATCCTCAATTTCAAAGCCCTTGTCTAAATAGTCAGCACCATTGAGTTTAATAAAAACAGGAAAGTTATCTCCCACTCCTGATCTCATGGCATGGTATACTTCAAACAGGAACCTTGCACGGTTTTCAATGGAACCGCCATACCTGTCATCCCTCTGGTTTGTCAGGGGGGACAGAAACTGGTTAACAAGGTAACCATGGGCGCCATGGATCTGGACCCCGTCAAACCCATAATTTTTTGCACGGAGGCAGGCATCATAAAATGCAGTAACAACTCTTTCAATGTCAGTTTGGGTCATCATGGCTGGAATAACAGGAAACTGGGCAGCCTTAACAGCAGAAGGAGCAACCGGGGTGTGGCCGGAAACTTTTTTATCAGCCTGGCCGCCTGCATGTACAAGCTGAATGGCAATTTTACCCCCATGTTCATGGACTTTATCGGTTAATCTTTTAAAGTCATCGGCAAAATCATCTGTATGGATTCCCATCTTCCCGGGCAGCTGCTTGCCTTCCGGGCTTATATAGGTATATCCTGAAATAATTAATCCGATTTTACCCTTTGCCAGGGTGGTATAAAATTCAATTAATTCCGGAGTGGGTCGTCCGGAAGGATCACACATACCTTCCCAGGTTGCAGACCTGACCAGGCGGTTGGACATTTCAAGATTATTAATACCTGCTTTTTCAAATATTTTTTTCATCTTATCTCCTAAAAATTATTACCTGAAAAATTTTCAATTTAAAATAATCATACACTTTATGCTGTTTAACTCAATAAAATAATACAAAATCCGGATCACAGCAAACTAATATTAATGGAAAAACAGAGACAAATATTGACCTTAAAGCATATCTTTGGTATCAAATTAAATTATGAAATCAATTGATGAACAGATATTGAGGGCAACAAAAGAGATTGTTGTAAAATTTATTGAACTGGGAAGGCTTTCCCCGACAAATATACATGAATCTTTCCGGGATATTTATCATACTGTTGATAAAACTGTAAAAGAACGAACTGCCGGAGCCGGAACTTCCAATGCCACCAGGGAATAAATTTTCATTATCTGTTTTGCTGCGGATTAAAAATTGAAGACTCTGCACTTTTCCTGCCCCTGGGAATATTTTTGGTATGGCTCTTCCAGGACTTGCTGCTGCCACGCTGCAGCATATCTGTATCATATATTGAATTTTTTAAGGAGACTCCATGTTAAGTGAGCTTACCATAAAAAATTTTGCAATTATTGATGATGTAAGAATTAAATTTAATAATGGGTTGACGGTTTTGACAGGTGAAACCGGAGCTGGAAAATCCATTATTATTGAAGCTGTAAATCTTATTCTTGGATCCAGGGCATCCCATGAACTCATCAGAACAGGCCATGAAAGTGCAGAGCTTGAGGCATTTTTTGAAATCAGTCCTGGTTCTCCCCAGGCAAAAATCATGGCAGACCAGGGCATTGATTATAAAGAAGGATTGATAATCCGCAGGATAATATCATCAAAGGGCAAGCATAAAGTGTATATCAACAGCAGACAATCCTCCATGCAGCTATTAAAAGAGCTTTGTGAAAACCTTGCCGGTATTTCCAGCCAGCATGCCCACCAGGGGCTTTTAAAGGAAAAAAATCACCTTGATGTCCTGGATGAGTTTTGCAATTTATCTGTTTTGAGAAAAGAAACAGAAGATATCTTTAATGACCTTATTGTTCTGATTAAAAAACTTGAAAAATTGAGAGCAAGCAAAGCAAAGTCGACGGAAGAGAGAGATTTTCTTAAATTTCAGATCAATGAGATAGAGCAGCTGAATATTGGGAAAAATGAAGATGCTGACCTTGAAAGAGAGCAAAAACGGCTGAAAAATGCAAGTCAGATATGTGAAATTTTCAATTTTTCCATTAATGAGCTTTATGCAGGTGAAGGCTCTGTAACAGAGAGACTTTCTGCTGTAAAATCCGGCATGGAAAAATATAAAGACGTTGAACCTGTTCTTAAAGAAAAGGCATTGGTCATTGAAAATATGATATTTGAACTTAAGGAGATGGCAGAAGATTTCAGGGTATCCCTTTCAAAAATTGACCCTGACACAACTGCCCTTGAAAAAGTTGAAAACAGGCTTGATCAGCTGCAAAAACTTAAAAGAAAATATGGTGGGAGTCTTGACTCTCTGTTTGCCCAATATAAATTAATGCAGGATCAATTTTCAAAAACATGTGATGTTAAAGGGCAGATTGTTAAACTTGAAAAGCAGGTCAAAAACCTTAAAACCCGGTATGGTAAAAATGCAGCCATGCTTTCGGAAAAGAGAAAAAAGGGGGCAAAACACCTTGCATCCCTGGTTGAAACAGAACTTCATGACCTTGAGATGAATCAGGCACGATTTATCATCAATATTGACAATGCAAAAGGTGATCCCGGCCGGGACTTGTTCACAATGGACGGTGCAAAAGCTTTTCCAACGGGTATTGATAATGTAAGTTTTTATATAAGCCCCAATCCGGGAGAAAAGGCAAAACCATTAGCAAAAATTGTATCCGGGGGTGAACTTTCAAGGATTGTGCTTGCATTGAAAATAATTTTATCCAGGACAGACTTTCTTGAAACATTGATTTTTGATGAAGTCGATGCCGGTATTGGAGGCGCTACATCGGAAAAAGTGGGAATTAAACTTGCAGGCCTTGGAAAAAACAATCAGGTGATATGCATTACCCACCTTGCCCAGATTGCCAGATACGGTAAAAATCATTATAAAATAGCCAAGTCAGTTTCCAGAAACAAGACTTTGACAACCATTATTCCCCTTATGCATAAAGATGAAAAAGCAGATGAGCTTGCAAGGATGATAGGGGGCAGCAAAATTACCAGGGCAACCCTTGATCATGCAAGGGAAATGGTTAAGTTTACAGAGAAATAGTCTTTTATACTTTACTAAAAGGAGCATGAGCTAACGCTTTTAAATGCCATAATGGGATATATATTTAATTTCAAAGATGCAGAAATTTATGATACCTGGCTTAACGAGAGGAAAAACAGGCATCTGTTTAAGCTTGAGGTAAGCATGTTCCTTGATATGCTCTCTCCTGTGCCAGGGCAGAGATTCCTTGACATTGGCTGCGGTTCAGGTAACAGTATTGAACCTCTGCTCCAATCTGGCCTGATGATATCAGGCATAGACCCTTCCCCATACATGCTTGATATTGCCGAAAAAAAATTCAAAAACAGGGTCGATCTTTTCCGGGGTTTTGCAGAAGATCTTCCTTTTGAGGATAATTCCTTTGAATACTCCTCTCTTTTTACAAGTCTAGAATTTACCGAATTACCTGCCAAAGCCATTGAAGAGGCCTGCAGAGTCACAAAGGATAAAATTTTTGTGGGTGTTTTAAATAAATTGTCTCCTTTTAATATGGGGAGGATTATTAAAAGCATGTTTGCTGAGACTGTTTTTTCAAGGGCAAAGTTTTTCAGTATCTGGGAGCTTAAACAACTTGTATTTTCAATTCTTGGCAAGGTGCCTGTCTCCTGGAGGACAACGCCCCAGATCCCAATAATATCGGGTAAATACCTTTTTATCATTGAAGATACATTTCTTGTGCAAAAATTGCCATTTGGAAGCATGATTGGCATGACAATAAAACCTGTTCCAAAATTCAGGGTAAGACCTCTGGGTATAAAAACCAAATCAGCACAACGCTATAAACCTGCTGCCGGGTTTGCACGTAATCTGTCCAGGAGTAAAAAATAAATTCCATGGAAACAATGTTTTATGAAAAACTGGCCAATAGAGGTGTAAAATGCGGAATATGCAACCATTTTTGTAAAATTGACAATGGAGAAAAGGGAATATGCAGGGTGCGTGAGAACAGGGACGGAGTCTTAAACCTCCTTGTCTATAATAAAATCATTGCAAGGAGCATAGATCCCATTGAGAAAAAACCTTTATACCATGTCTTGCCGGGCTCATCATCTTACTCCATAGCAGCTCCTGGATGCAATTTTCAATGTCTCTTCTGCCAGAATGCAGATATTGCCCAGATGCCAAGGGAAAAAGGAATCATAAGGGGCGTTGCCATCAAGCCGGAAGATATAGTGTCCCAGGCTCTTTTGGCCGGATGTGCAACCATTGCGTACACATATACTGAACCCACTGTATATTTTGAACTTGCCTTTGAAACAGCAGAGCTTGCAGGGAAAAATAATCTTTTAAATGTTTTTGTCACCAATGGTTACATGTCAGGCACTGTTCTTGAAAAAATTGCACCATATCTTGATGCTGCAAATGTTGATCTGAAATCATTCAGCAGCCGGTTTTATGGAAAATATTGCAAGGCCGGGATCCAGCCTGTAAAGGATAATTTAAAGTATATGAAAGCCCTTGGTATAATTGTTGAGGTAACAACACTGCTCATACCCGGCCTGAATGACAGCAGAGAAGAGCTTGAAAAACTTGCACAATTTATTCAAGAAGAGCTGGGGCCGGAAACTCCATGGCATATCAGCAGGTTTCACCCCTGCCATCGTATGACAGACCATATGGCTACTCCTGGGAAAAGTCTGGAAAATGCTTACAGGATTGGTAAGGATGCAGGGCTTTACCATGTATATGCAGGCAATGCCCCAATGCTGGGACTTGAAAATACATACTGCCATGCCTGCGGTGCAATCCTTGTGAAAAGAACAGGATATAATATTGATTCAAGAATTAACAAAGGTAAATGCCCGGATTGCGCAGCACAAATTCATGGGATCTATTAATATAGCAGAATAATGGAATCAAAAAAGAAAAGATCAATCAACGCAGTTAAAAACACAATATTAATCTATGGAAGAATGATAAAGTTTTCCCACACTGTTTTTGCTCTTCCATTTGCCTTTGCAGCAATGGTGCTTGCCTGGCAGCAGTATCAGTTTAAATTTTCAGACATGATCCTGATCCTGATGGCCATGGTGTCAGCACGGTCTGCTGCCATGGGATTTAACAGAATTGTGGATGCTGATATAGATAAAAAAAATCCACGAACTGCCATGCGGGAAATACCGTCAGGAGCCCTTAAAAAAAGGGATGCTTTAGTATTTGTTGTGTTCTTTTCAGCCCTTTTTATTGTTTCGGGTTTTATGCTGGGACAATTATGCTTTATTCTCTCATTTCCAGTGCTGTTGTTTTTAATGCTCTATTCATTTACAAAACGATTCACAAAGTATTGTCATATTTTTTTAGGGTTTGCCATTGGCCTTGCCCCTGCCGGAGCCTGGATAGCCATAGCAGATTCAATATCCACAGGTATTGTTTTCCTTTCCCTTGCTCTTATGGGATATATTGCAGGGTTTGATATTTTATATGCATGCCAGGACATTGAATTTGATAAAAACCAGGACCTGTTTTCCTTTCCTGCCCATTTTGGCGCAAAAAAGGCCATGTTCCTTGGAAAAATATTTCATTTATTTACAATGTTTTTTCTGGTACTGGTTTACAATTATTTTAATATGCATCCTGTTTTTTTAATCTTTCTTGCAATAATCGGCTTGTTTCTTATTATTGAACATATGCTTGTAAAACCAGATGACCTGGAACATATTAATATAGCTTTTTTTCATATGAACAGCCTTATTTCTGTTACTCTTCTTACAGGTATAATTGTTGAGGTTCTGTTGAAATAAATGAAAATAAGTAATGTAAAAGTTGAACAGATAATTTCGACCCTTTGGAAGAACGGCTTCAGGGCAGTTATTGCAGGAGGATCTGTCCGGGATTTTATACGGGGTAAAAAAGCATTTGATTTTGATTTGTTAACCAATGCTTCCCTTGATGAGCTTATTACTGTTTTTAAGGGGAAAAATGCCAGAATTGTGGGTAAGACCTTTAAAATATGTCTTGTTGACAATATTGAAATTTCCCCTGCACGATTCAATCAATACCATGGCAGTAGTAATAAAACTGTTTTTCCGGATAATGATCTTGCCATGCGGGATTTCACTATAAACAGCATGGCCTATGACATGGAAAAAAGAGAGCTCATTGATCTTTTTACAGGACAAAAAGATCTTAAAAACAGAATAATACGCTTTACCAATGATCCTGACCAGCGCATTGAAGAAGACCCGTTAAGGATTATCAGAGCATGCAGAATGGCATCTTTAATCAAAGGAACAATTGAACCTGCCTCCTTAAAGGCCTTAAAAATAAAGAGCTGTCTTGTTAAAAAAAGAGTATCCCGGGAACGATTAAGGGTTGAAATATTAAAGGCAATGGAACATGAAACCCCTTCCATTTTTTTTAAATATTTAAAAAAGATTGATGTATTAAAACACCTGTTTCCCTGTTTAGATCAATGTTTTGATCTTGACGGAGGCCCATACCATGGTGAGACAGTATTTGAACACTGCATGCTGACAGGGGATGCCCTGTCCTTCAGATATCCTTTGTTAAGGCTGGCAGGTTTTCTCCATGATGCAGGAAAATATGAGGCAGCAGTTGAAAAAGAGGGTAAACTCTTTTTTGCCGGTCATGAAAAACATACAGATCAAACAAGAGCTGATCTTCAGTATCTGAGGTTCAGCAGCCAGGAGATCAATTATATTCTTTCCATTATCCGTGTTCACATGCGCCCACTTAAGGATGATACAACACCTAAAGCCGTGAGAAGGCTTTTAAGGGATTTAAATAAAGATAAGATTGATTACCATGATTTTCTGAGGATGAGAATAGCTGACAGAAGAGCAAATCTTGCTAAAAAGCCCTATGGTTTTTCCGAAATAAAATCACGGCTGAATAAGATATTAAACGAGGTTTATTCAGAGAAAAACCGTGCTTTTTCCATTAAAGACCTTGCAGTATCAGGCAGGGATGTGATGAAAATACTGAAGATGGGGCAGGGTCCTGAAGTAGGCTCTGTTCTGGAATATCTTTTTGAAAAGGTTCTGGATAATCCAAAGCTGAATAATAAAGGGGAACTTAAAAAACTCATATTGGAATACAGATAATAAAAGTTGTTCCTTTTCCCTCCCGGGAAGTTACATCAAGTGTACCTTTATGCAGGTCTGTAATAATAAAATAGGATACTGATAAGCCAAGGCCTGTTCCAAGCCCGACCTCTTTGGTTGAAAAAAATGGTTCAAAAATTTTGCTTCGGATATCCGGGGGAATTCCAGGGCCGTTATCGGCAATTTCAATCTTAAGCTTGTTCTTTTTAAGGCCTATATCTATTGTGAATTCAGGGTGATCAAGCTCTGATACTGCAGCCATGGCATGGGCACCATTAATTAACATATTTAAAAAGACCTGTTGAATTTTGCTGCTGTCACACTTAACTTCAGGTATGTTTTTGTCATAGTTCCGGTTGATTTTTATCTTTTTAAAATCAAATTTTGTCTTAAGATCATAATCAGTTGCAGCAAGTTCAATTGTTTTGTCCATTAAAGTTGTGATATTACAATAAGCAAATATGGACTCACTCTTTCTTGAAAAAGAGAGCATATCACTCACAATTGTTGCTGCCCTTGCCCCGGAAGCATTAATATGCTCAAGCACGGAAGCAAGTTCCCGCTTTTCAATATATTTTTTTATTTTGTCAAAGGTTGTGCCACACTCTTCAGCTGTTTTTATATTTGCCGGAAGAGTCTTAATAAGTCTGTTCTCAAGCACTTGCGTGGCGGT
>Ga0256846_1000397_pt1 | contig 18057 bp, 16 predicted proteins | sample TevniametaG_FD_189098 | JGI IMG/M metagenome (GOLD analysis project Ga0256846, IMG submission 189098) | Tube worm associated microbial communities from hydrothermal vent at the East Pacific Rise, Pacific Ocean - Tevnia | ecosystem: Host-associated > Annelida > Integument > Unclassified ...
TCGGCAACAACTTCTACTTATTTAAAATATAAAAACACATCATCGGCAGATTTTACCTTATCCAATGATAATGATATTGTCGTTTACCCAAATCCAGCAACCGATTTTATTTATATAAAAGGAATAGATAATGCCTCAATAATAATATTTAATATTGTCGGCAATAAAATATCGAAAACAAATAATTATTCTTGCAACCAAACAATATCTGTTAAGCATTTACCGAAAGGTGTGTATATTATTATGATACAAAAAAATAACTATACAAAAAAAATAAAATTTTTGAAAAAATAATATGGTAAGAAAATTAATAATAGTAGTTTTTCTTATGCTAATATCTCGGATGTCCTATTCTCAGGGCATTCGAGATTCGGTGTTTCATATAAAACAAATTACGGTTATTTCAAATCAAATATTTAAAAAAGAAAAAGCCGGAATGAAACAAACTCAAATAGACAGTATTGTTTTAACCGAAAATGTTAATGTTAGTCTTTCAGAACTTCTTTCGCAAAATACATCGGTTTTTATAAAAAGTAACGGCAGAGGAGCATTAGCAACAGCTTCATTTCGCGGAACAGCTCCATCGCATACGCAAGTTACATGGAACGGCATAAACATTAACAGTCCTATGCTTGGAATGGTCGATTTTTCTTTAATACCCGTTTACATTATTGATGATATAAATTTAAAACACGGTTCGGCTTCGGTTGCCGACCAAAGCGGTGGACTTGGCGGCTCTGTAAATATCAGTAATATTGTCGATTGGAAAAATAAAACCACCTTTAAATGTATGGCGGGAATCGGCAGTTACAATACCTATAACTCTTTTTTACAATTTAATGCGGGAACCAAAAATTTTCAATCGAAAAGCCGTATTTATTATAATTATTCAAAAAACAATTACACATTTTTAAATAAATCTATTGGCAATATTAACCCCGAAACAGGTGAAATAACAAATCCTCTTGATACAAATAAAAATGCCGATTATTTGCAGTTTGGTATTTTACAAGAATTTTATTTCAGAACCGACAATAAAAATATTTTTTCGCTAAAATGGTGGGGACAAAAGGCAGATAGAACCATTCCACAAGCAACAAGTTACGAAGGTCCCGATAATTCAAACCTCAACAATCAGATAGATATTGATAATAAAATAGTTGCCGATTATAAACACTATTTCGACAATGAAAATAAATTGCTTATTCGCTCGGGATTTTCTCAAAAACAGTTAGATTATAAACTTGAAAACAATGTTCCCGGAATAGGTTTAATCCCTGCCATTTATTCGCAAAGTTCTATTTACAGCTCTTACAATAATTTTTCTTTTTTTATAAAATCAGTTGAAACAGTTTCGGTAAAATTCAGTATTGATGCAAATTTTCATAACGTTCATTCAAAAGATTCTGTTTCAAAAACAGGATACGACGAAAAAAGAGATGAATTTTCGGGTTTTATGGCAATAAGTAAAAGTTTTTTTGAAAGAGTGAACGTTAATTTAATGTTGCGGCAAGACTTTGTTGACAATAGCTTTACACCTTTTGTTCCTTATTTTGGAGTCGATTATAAACCGATAAAAAAATACGACATTGTTTTAAAAGGAAATATTGCCCGAAATTATCATCAACCCACATTAAACGACCTTTATTGGCAGCCGGGCGGAAATCCCGATTTATTACCCGAAAACGGTTTTGGATACGAAACGGGAATTGCATATCAAACAGCTTTTGATAAGTTTGCCGTATCATCGGAAATTACAGCTTACTACAACGATATAAATAATTGGATTATTTGGATACCTAGTTATAAAGGCTACTGGGAACCTCGTAATATTAAAAAAGTAATATCAAAAGGTATTGAAGTAAATGCTAAAATATCAGGTAGTTATAATAAATTATTATATCGTGTAAACTTTACATATGCTTATACAAACTCAAAAAATTACGGCAACCCGTTGGTTTGGGGTGATGAATCTTACGGTAAACAACTTGTCTATGTTCCGCTTCATTCGGCAAATTTTATGGCAAACATAAGTTACAACGGTTTTTTTATTACATGGCAACACAACTCATACAGCGAAAGATACACAACATCAAGCAATAACATAACTCGTCGCGACTGGCTTTACCCTTATTTTATGAACGATTTAAGTTGCGGCAAAATATTTAATGTTAAAAAAAATACATTTTCAACAGAATTGAAAATTTATAATCTTTTTAATGAAACATACCATTCGGTTCTTTACCGACCTATGCCGGGTATTAACTTTTTATTGTTAGTTTCGGCTAAATTTTAAACAAAATACGTTAACTGTCAGTTATTTTATTATGATATTTTTTAAATTAAAACATATAAAATATTTTTTCTTTATCGTCATTTCGTCTGTTTTAATATCTTGCATGGACGATGACAGTTTGTGGTTACAAAACAACAAACCCGAACCTCACTATTTTAAAGGTTTATTTATTACAAATGAAGGTAATTTTATGTATGGAAATGCTTCGTTGTCGTATTACGATATTAAAAACCAAACTGTAATAAACGATGTGTTTTTTGAAAAAAACAACTTGCCGCTGGGCGATGTGGCTCAATCAATGCAAATACGCGACTCTCTCGGATATATTGTAGTAAATAACAGCGGAAAAATTTATGTAATAAATGTAAATACATTTAAATATATCGGTAAAATAACAGGACTCACTTCTCCGCGTTATATCCATTTTTTAAGCGATACAAAAGCATATGTTACTGATTTATACGCCAAATCAATAGCAATTATAAATCCGCAAACATTTGAAATAACAGGCAATATTAATGTAAATAATCACGAAACAAAATTTTATCAACATCCCACAGAACAAATGGTACAATACAAAAATTTTGTATTTACAAACTGTTGGAGTTACGATAATAAAATTTTGGTTATTGATACACAATCCGATAAAATTGTAGATTCTATTACTGTATTAAAACAACCCACATCATTAATTATTGACAAGTACAACAAAATATGGACTATAACCGACGGAGGATATCCGGGAAGTCCTTACGGACAAGAAAAACCCGGACTGATACGAATTGATGCCGAAACACGCAAAGTTGAAAAAACATTTACCTTTAGTATAGACGATTGGCCTTCAGAAGTAAAAATCAACGGTACCGGTGATACTCTGTATTTTATTAATCGACATATTTACCGTCATCCCGTATTGTCCGATGAAAACCCCAAACTGTTTATTTACAGCCCCTACACAGGAACATATTCAGGAGGCTATTACGGTTTGGATATTGACCCCGTAACATCTGAAATATATGTTGCCGATGCAATAGATTATGTTCAGCGAGGCGTTGTTTACCGATTTAAACCATCGGGCAAACCCGTTGATACCTTTAAAGTAGGGATTATTCCCGGAGCTTTTTGTTTTAAACAATAAGCTCTTCTCAAAATATTATTTTGTATTATTCGTTTGTTTTTATGATTTTTGAAGATAAGAATAATTTTTCAACCAAAATAATACTTTAACTTCTGACAATTAATACAAATGAATAGTGACGATTTATTATTGAATAATATTCAGAATATGATATTTACTTTTAGTGACAAGCAAGTAATGGTAGATAAAGATTTAGCTGATTTATATGGAGTTACAACAAAACGATTAAATGAACAAGTAAAAAGAAATATAAACAGGTTTCCTGATAATTTTAGATTTCAACTTACAAATAATCAAAAAAATGAACTGGTCGCAAATTGCGACCGGTTAAAAAAATTAAAACACTCAACTGTAAATCCTTATGTCTTTACAGAGCAAGGAGTTGCAATGTTGTCTGCTGTTTTACACAGTAAAACAGCAATTGATGCTTTTGATTTATTGCAAAAGTTATAATTAAGTGAAACATCCATGATAAGTTTATTTAACACACACAGCTTGTTCCTGTTTACTCCGATTTTTTCGGAGAGATAACTTCGGAAAGCATGATTATTGTAGAAAACTTGTCCGCCTTTGGAGGATGCAAAATTGAAAGTGTGAAATAACAAATAGGATGTTCCGGCTGGCAAATGAAAATTAAATTATAAACAGATAAAATAAATTTATCAAAAATTATTTAAAATATTCATTTGTTTTTATGATTTTTGAAAACTTAAAATAAAATTTCAAATCAATGGGAAAGAGTAATAAAAAACAGTCGCCTTTAAAAAAACTATTTATATTAATTATTATCTCTATCATAATTTTCGGCGGATTAACGGTATATAAATTTTATGCCGGAGTAAAAGAAGCAAATGTAAATATCGGAGCAAAAAACGCTGTGTATATTTATATTCCTACCGGTTCCGATTACAATGATGTAAAAAAAATCATCTATGACAATAATCTTGTGAAAAATAAAAAATCGTTTGAATGGGTTGCCGAAAAAAAGAAATATCCCGATTATATAAAGCCAGGCAGATATAAAATAGAGCCTAATATGAGCAACAATAAATTTGTAAACCTGTTGCGAAGCGGAAAACAAGAACCTGTAAAACTTGTTTTTAACAAGGTAAGAACCAAAGAACGATTTGCAGGAATTATTGCCAAACAACTAGAACTTGATTCAACCGATTTAGTAAAAAAACTTTATGATAACAATTATCTGAAAAAATACGGTAAAAATACCGAAACAGCCATGACATTGTTTATTCCTAATACCTATGAAGTATATTGGACAACAAATGTTGATAAATTTTTTGACAGAATGTATACCGAATACAAACGATTTTGGAATAAATCGCGATTGAAAAAAGCCGATAAAATAAATATGACACCTGAGCAGATTACTATTTTAGCATCAATTATTGAAGAAGAAACCATTTACAACAAAGAAAAACCGATAATAGCAAGTGTTTACCTGAACAGATTGAACAAAGGTATGCGATTGCAAGCCTGCCCTACAGTAAAATTTGCACTAAAAGATTTTGAAAAAAAACGTGTGCTTATTGAAGATGTAAAATTTGACAGCCCTTACAATACATATAAAAATAAAGGATTACCACCCGGACCTATTTGTATTCCTACAATATCAAGTATTGATGCTGTATTAAATCATAAAAATACCGATTATCTGTATTTTTGTGCAAAAGATGATTTTTCAGGATACAATATTTTTGCAAAAACATTAAAACAACATAATAAAAATGCAAAAAAATATCAAAATGCACTAAACAGAAGCGGTATCTACCGCTAAATAAATATAAATTAAAATGAACAATCTTACAATATCTTTTATTCAAGCTGATTTGGCTTGGGAAAATCGAGATATCAATTTGAAAAAGTTTGAATATTTTTTCGAAAAAAACAGTAATACAGATATTATGATTCTGCCCGAAATGTTTAACACGGGCTTTTCGATGAATATTGAAAAAACAGCTGAACCATTTGACGGCTACACTGTTGAATGGATGAAAAAACAAGCGACAAAATACAATTTTGTATTAACAGGCAGCATTACCGTTGTTGAAAACAATAAATATTACAATCGATTTATTGCTGCTTACCCCGACGGAAAAACAGTATATTACGACAAGCGACACCTGTTTAGAATGGGACAAGAAACTGATAAATTCAGTGTCGGCTCCAAAAATATACTTTTTGAAGTAAAAGGATGGAAAATACGCCCGCTTATTTGTTACGATTTACGTTTCCCTGTATGGAGTCGCAATACCGACAATTACGATATGCTTATTTATGTGGCAAATTGGCCTAAACCTCGCCGCAAAGTATGGGAAACTCTGTTAAAAGCCCGTGCCATTGAAAACCAATGCTATGTTGTTGGCGTAAACAGAACAGGAATTGACGGTAATGATTTACAATACAGCGGCGATTCTGTAATTGTTGATTTTAAAGGCAATATAATAACATCGTTACACGAAAATTTAGAAAATATCGTGACTTTTTCAGTTTCATTAAATGAACTAAAACAATTTAAAGAAAAGTTTCCCGTGCATTTAGATGCAGATGATTTTACAATTATGTAATGATACAATGGTGTAGTTATACTATAAATTTAATTTTCAATTTTCAACACCATTCAACTTTTTACTTTTTGCTTTTCACTCAATAGTTTTATATTTGCGTAAATAAAAATTAATCATTCACAAAATTTTAGAATTATGAAACTTCTTGAAGGAAAAGTTGCGATTATTACCGGAGCTTCACGCGGAATAGGGAAAAAAATTGCCATTAAATATGCACAACACGGTGCTGATGTTGCATTTTCAGACTTAACAATTGACGATAATGCCAAAGCCGTTGAAGAAGAGTTGAAATCTTACGGAGTAAAAGCAAAGGCTTATGCATCGGATGCAAGCGATTTTGCTGCTTCACAAGAATTTGTTGACCAAGTGGTAAAAGATTTCGGAAAAGTTGATATTTTGGTTAACAATGCCGGTATTACACGCGACGGATTACTTATGAGAATGACTGAAGACCAATGGGATTTAGTTTTGAAAGTAAATCTTAAATCGGTATTTAACTTAACAAAAGCCGTTCAAAAATATATGCTTAAACAACGTTTCGGGTCAATTATTAATATGAGCTCAGTGGTAGGTGTTCGCGGTAATGCGGGACAAGCAAACTACTCTGCTTCAAAAGCGGGAATTATCGGTTTTACAAAGTCAATAGCCCGCGAATTAGGTTCTCGCAATATCCGTTGTAATGCTATTGCTCCCGGATTTATCGAAACAGAAATGACAGCTCAACTGCCCGAAGCCGAAAAAGAAGGCTGGCTTAAAGATATTCCTTTGAAACGTGGCGGACAACCCGAAGAAGTTGCCGATGTTACAGTATTTTTAGGCTCGGAAATGTCGTCATACGTTAGCGGACAGGTTATTAATGTTTGCGGTGCTATGCTTACTTAATGTTTGTATATAAATTACGAAATATAATAATAAATATAAATCAGAAATAGAGTCAAGGTTTCGCTTTGTTAATTCACTGAACATCACTATCTTAATTTTATGTAATTTTGCAGATATAGCGAAATCTTAACTTTTTAGAAATTACACTCATCGTAAAGTTTAATTTTTACGATGAGTTTTTTTTAAAATAAATTTTAATTTGTATTAAAATAATTCTATTATTACAAGTCTTAATCCTAACTTCGGGACTGTTAATTAAAAAAACAAAACTTGTGAATATAGTTACAACTCATTCGGCATATTGGATACTACTGATATTAACACTTGCAGGTGCATTAACATACTTTATCTATTACAAAAAACTCACGACGGGAGCATCAAAATATCAATCGGTATTTTTATCGGCTTTGCGTTTCTTAACTTTTACTTTTTTAGGATTTTTACTGCTAAGTCCGATGATAAAAATAAACTCGTCGGAAGTTCGCAAGCCTGTTATTATTTTTGCCCAAGACAATTCAAAATCAATGATATTGTCGAAAGATTCTACATTTTTGCAAAACACATTTCCGCAAAAGGTGCAACAAATTATTAAAAAACTATCCGAAAAATACGAAATAAAAACCGTGCAATTCGGCGACACCGTAAAAAACAATCTCGACTTTACTTTTAATGATAAAACCACCGACTTTGAAGAATTTTTCAATAAATTCAATACTGAATTTTTTAATATAAATACCGGTGCGGTAATTATCGTAAGCGACGGACTTTATAATAAAGGCACAAATCCCGTTTATGCATCGCAACACCTGTCTTTTCCCGTTTATACTATCCCTTTCGGGGATACCGTGCCAAAAGCCGATGCTAAAATATTAAAAGTAAATTTTAACAAAACGACATACAAAGGCTCAAATTTTCCTGTTGTGATAAATGTTGCCGCAACAATGCTAAACGGTAAAAATGTTACTGTTGAATTATCGGAAGGCGACAAACTGTTGAAATCAAAAAAGATAACCGTTGAAGGAAACAACTTTTTCGACAAAATACCATTTTACATAAAAGCCGACAGTTCGGGAGTTTTTGAATATTCTGTTAAATTATCAGTTGATTATAAGGAAATTAATACCTTTAACAATACTAAAAATATTTATATAAATGTAGAAGAGAACAAACGCAAAATATTACTTCTTCAAAACGGCTATCACCCTGATATTGCTGTATTTAAACGTATTATTGATAAAAATCCCGCATTTGAAATAGAGATTTTATCACCCGATAAATTTACAGGCAAAGTTCAAGATTACGCACTTGTTATTTTACATCAACTGCCGTCAAACAAGCACAGTTTGCAAAAAATATTACCCGAATTAATAAAAAAAGAAATTCCGCTGTTGTTTATTTTCGGTAAAGAAACCTCAGTGCAAGCAATCAACAACTTGAATCTGTTTTTAAAGATAAACCGAAAAAATAATCTTCTCGACGAAGTTTTACCTGTGCTGAACAGTAGTTTTACACTATTTAACACTACCATTGATGCCGATGCTTTGCAAAGTATGCCACCTCTTTTTGTGCCTTTCGGCGAATACAAAACTCTACCTGCAAATAATGTTATTATGTATCAACAAATTGGTAGCATAAAAACACAAAAACCTCTGTGGGCTTTTGTTGATGCAGGTAACACCAAAATAGGTTTTATTATTGGCGAAGGAATATGGAGATGGCGACTTTACGAATACAAAAAATTCAGAGACCATTCGCTAACAAATGAGCTGATTACCAAAACCATTCAATACTTGTCGCTTACAAAACGAAAGTCGCCTTTTGTTATTGAATTTCCGACAATATCAAACGAAAACGACAATATTGCATTTAAAGCACAACTGTTTAATGCTTCAAACGAATTTGTAACTAATGCCGAAATTAAATTAAAAATAACCGACAAAAACGGCAACAGTTATCCTTATATTTTTGAAAGTTCAGACAATCAATACATTGCAAATATAGGAAATCTAAAAAAAGGCAAATACCGATTTACTGCCTCAACTGCTGTGGGAAACAAAAAATACAAAAAAAGCGGTAGTTTTATTATAAAAGAGAGTATGCTCGAACAATCCGACTTGGTTGCCGATTACAATTTATTATATAAACTGTCGTTACAATCAAACGGTAAAATGTTCGACAAATCCGATTTGGATAAATTACTAACGGAAATAGAAAACAATGTTAACATAAAACCTGTTATATACACTCAAAAAACATTAAAGAAGTTGATAGATTTAAAATGGCTTTTTACAATTTTTATTTTACTGTTAACAATAGAATGGTTTTTTAGAAAATATTGGGGGATGATACAATGATACAATGATACAATGATACAATGGTTCAATGGTTCAATGGTTCAATGGTTCAATGATTTAATGCGATAATGCTACAAAGCAGAAATAGGCATGGAGGCTGAGCTTGTCGAAGCCGGATTAGCGACAAAGAAGAAAAAAATTAGTGCTAATTAGTGTAATTTGTGGCTAAGAGAATAAATTGAAAGTTGTCAAATGATAATTATGCGATAATGCTAAATCGGAGGAAGTGTCCCCTTGAGGGGACTCTCAGGGGTGAAGAAAAAAGAAAGTAAAAATCAGTGTAATTTGTAGTTGAAATCTTTGCGACTTAGCGGTGAGAACCTTAATTTTTAAATTTCTTAATGTTTCAAAATAGCTGAGCAAAGCGAAGCATAACTTAAATGTTCTTAAATTTCTTATATGGTTCAAAAAAATGAGCGTAGCGAATGCAATAATGAGTTAAAAGTTTATAAAGTTAAAAGTTGAAAGTAAGCATATAGTTTCTAGCAATCTAGCATATAGCTTCTAACAGTCTAGAATCTAAATTTAAAACAAAAAAAGATGAACAGAAAACGGTTTCATAATTTATTTTTTATCCTGACAATATTTTTATTTTCGGGTTGTATGACTATCGGAACCGTTCAAATTGAAGTTATTAAACCCGCAAAAATTACCATTCCCAACAATGCAAGAACAGTTCTTGTTATAAACAACAGTTTAACAAAACCGTCGAGCAAGTTTACTAACGATGTGCAAAAAGCACTGTTTAAATTAGACACAACCACAACACAATTAATATCAGCAATAACAACCGATATTATCAACGAATCGCCTCGTTTTGATACTTGTGTTTTACTGCCTGATATTTATTTCAGAAATCCCGACGACCTTTTTTTACAAATAGAATGGGACGATATTACTGCATTATGCAATCAAAATAATGCTGATATTTTACTTTCGTTGGAAGCATTCGGTATTAACAATTCTATTAGAGAATTTAGTTATTCCGATGACTATTACGGCTTAGTGGTAACAAAAAAAATGGTGTTTACGATAAACTCAATGTGGCGAATATATATTCCCTCCACTAAAAAAATTATGGAAAAGAGAGTTTTCAGAGATACTCTGTATTTTGATGAATTTCACTCAAAAGACGATTATTACAATGTAATCACTCGCGACGAAGCAAATTTATACGTAGCAAAAGAATTAGCTTCGGTTGTGGCAATGAATGTAGCTGACCGTATTGCACCTTATTGGCAACCTGTTGAACGTGAATTTTTTATTTCACCAAACAACAATATGAAACAAGCTGCAATTTATGCTTACAGAGACCAATGGCTTGATGCCGCTGAATTATGGAATCCGCTTACCAAAAACGAAAACACTAAACTTGCGGGAGCTGCTTGTCATAATATGGCACTGGCTTGCGAAGTTGAAGGAAAACTTGACATTGCAGAACAATGGCTTGAAAAAGCTGTTGCTAAATACGATAACTATTTATCGCAACAATATTTAAAAATTATTAAAACAAGAATTAAAGAATCAACGGTATTGGATAAACAATTTGGTGTTAAATAGAGTTTGAATAAAGTTCGATTTTAATGTTCTGCTTGCACTAAATGCGGTCATTAGTTTATTTTAAAAATATTCGGAGAGTTTGTCGAAATAACTTACTTTAATTAATAACTAACATAAAAACTAAAACAAAATGCACAACACTGTATTTTACATTATTATAGCAATAGTAATTTTCGATTTTATTTTTGAGCGTATTCTCGATTGGCTCAACAGCACTTGGCGTAATAAGCCTGTTCCTGCTGAGTTACAAGGTATTTATGACGACGAAAAATATAAAAAACAACAGGAATACTCTAAGATAAATTCACAATTCGGATTGATAACATCAACATTTAGTTTTGTATTAATGCTGTTGATGCTGTTTTTTCAAGGATTCGGTTGGTTACATTATCAAATAACCGAACACGTAAACAATCCTCTGTATGCTGGATTACTGTTCTTCGGAATCTTATTCTTTGCTATGGATATTTTAAGTATGCCCTTTGCCGTTTACGATATTTTTGTGATAGAACAAAAATTCGGGTTCAACAAAACCACTCCCAAAACATTTATCCTTGACAAATTAAAAGGTTATCTTCTTTCAATAATTATCGGCGGACTTATTTACACCGTAATTTATAAATTTTATGAACTTACAGGTGAAATGTTTTGGATTTACACTTGGATAATAATTGCTGCCTTCTCACTGTTTATGACTCTATTTTACAGCAATTTGATAGTTCCTTTGTTTAATAAACAAAAGCCACTGCCCAAAGGAGAATTAAAAGAAGCAATAAATAATTTTGCATCGAAAGTAGGATTTAAAATACAAGAAATTTACGAAATAGACGGTTCAAAACGCTCAACAAAAGCTAATGCTTATTTTACGGGATTAGGTCCAAAAAAGCGGATAGTGCTTTACGATACTTTAATAAAAGAACTTACAACCAATGAACTTGTTGCTGTATTGGCTCACGAAATAGGACATTATAAAAAGAAACACACCATTACAGGATTGATTATGTCTATACTGCAAATGGGAATAATGCTTTACTTACTGTCGTTGTTTATATCAAATCCGCAACTATCGGCAGCACTTGGTGTTAACGAACCTGTTTTTCATATAGGTTTAATTGCTTTTGCAATTTTATACACCCCGCTGTCAATGTTAACAGGATTTATTATGAATATTATTTCAAGAAAAAATGAATTTGAAGCAGATAATTTTGCAGCAAAAAATTTTAATGCCGAATCATTAATGTCAGCTCTTAAAAAATTAGCATCTAATAATTTAAGCAATCTTACACCACATCCGTTTTACGTAAAAGTAAATTATTCGCATCCGTCATTGTTACAAAGAGTTCAAAATTTACTAAACAATTATCAGAAAAATGTGTAATATTGTTGTTATACTTTTTTGTATTTGTTAAATTTGTTAACCATTGATGTAATAAAAATAATTAATTATATGGAAGCAATAAGAATTTCAGGCACAGATGACAGTCCGGAAGTAATATTAGATAAAAACGAAAACACATTTAAATTTTCCGGAAAATCATTACCCGAAGATGTTAAAGAGTTTTATGACCCTATTCATAAATGGATAGAAGAATACTCTCAAAACCCAAATGATGAAACTGTTGTTGAATTTGATATGGAATATTTTAATTCTGCATCTTCAAAACAGATATTAGATATATTAGAACAATTTGCAACAATAGCCCAAAACAATAAAAAAATAACAGTTAAATGGCACTACATTTCCGATGATGAAGATATGGAAGATGCAGGAGAATCTTATGCCGATATTGTAAATGTTCCCTTTGAACTTGTAAGTCATTAAGCATTAATGATACGCTTTTTTATAACTGCGTTTATATCATTAAGTCTTATTATAAATCTACACGGTCAGGTGTATCATTATAAGACAGGTAAAGTTATACCTGTTAATGTTCATGACCAAATTACTTGGAAAAAAGGAATTTTTAATAATATACCTGCCGATTACGGTATTCTTGTAACCAAAGAAAATCGCAACAGCAAAAACAGCAGATTAATAAATATTCCCATAATCAGAATTAAATCGCTTTCCGATTCGGTAATCAATAATCCTGTTTTTATTTTAAATGGCGGTCCGGGTGAAAGTAACTTAAAAGCTCGGCTTTTGTTTGAAAAATTATTGAAACAACATGATATTGTGCTGATTGGATTTCGTGGAATTGACGGTTCGGTAAATTTGGATTGTAATTGTTACAAAAATGCATTACTTAATGATACATTAACCTTTAATAACGCCGAAAGAATATTTAACACGGCATACGACTCCTGCTTAAACATTTGGAAAAGTAAACATATTGATATCTCAGGATACTCAATGGATGAAGTAATTCAAGACATTGAAATTACAAGAAAAAATCTTAATTATAATAAAATAGACTTTCTTGCTTTCAGCTACGGAACCATGCTGAGTCAATTATATTTCAAAAATTACCCGCAAAATGTAAATAGAATGGTTTTGATTGGTGCACGACCGTTAAATAATTATCTTTTAAGCGGAACAAATATTAAAAATCAAATTGAAAAAATATATGTTAATTTTAACCAAAACCATTTTAAACACGATTCTATAACCACTATCATAAATAATATATCGAAAACTCTTAACAATATATGTAACAGATATTCTCTTTTCAACAAGTATCGCCTGTTTTTTATGAGTCTGTCGAAATTGTATTCTACCGATGAAATAAAAAAGAATATAAATATTTACAAAAAAGCAGCATCAGGAAACAATAAAGAATTAAAAGTGTTATATGATGATTTTTATAATAATTTCCCAAAGAATATTGTGTCGGGTGATTTTATTCTTAAAAAACAAAATAAAGTAAATTTTATTTTTGAAAATAATTATAAAACTTTTGAAGATTCAATTGCAAATTCAATAAACTATTGGTATTCACCTGAGATAAGTTTATTGAAGTTTAAAACTACATTCCCCTCAACGATTTACGATACTGTCAATGTAATGTTTATATCCGGAGAATTTGATATTGTTGCTCCCTCCGAATTAATAAAAAACAGTAATTGTTTTAAGAATTACAATACAACAACTGTTATTATAAAAAATGCCGGACACCTTGATTTATTTTACTCTAAACTACCGGAAGTAAAACAAAACGTAATACAATATCTTAATAAACAATAGTTTATGAAAAATGCAGATTACTGGATAAAACACCTTAACCTTATCCCTCATCCCGAAGGCGGACATTATAAAGAAACATACAAATCACAAATTTTTCTTAGTAAAGGAGACCTAAACAATTGTGTAACAACCCGCCGCAGTGCTTCGTTGATTTATTTTTTATTATCAAAAAAAGAAAAATCTACTTTCCACCGATTAAAAAGTGATGAAATTTGGATATTCAACAAAGGAACATCTGTTAAAATTTATATTATTGATAAAAAAGGTAATCTTTTAATTGAAAAATTGGGACATGATATTGAAAACAACGAAGAGTTACAAGTTTTCATTCCTGCCGAAAGTTGGTTTGCCGCCGAATTAATTGATAAAACAAGTTTTTGTTTGATGAGTTGTCTTGTATCACCGGGGTTTGAATGGGATGACTTTGAACTTGCCGATATTAACAAATTAATTGAGCAATATCCGGCTTATACCGATATTTTAAAGTTGTGTGCCATACAATGCAATGAATGAGCCTGTTGATAAAATGTGAAATTATTCTGCCATTTTTTCTTGACTGCAATGTCTTTTTATTGTAAATTTGTCATTAATTGACAAGTCTTAAGACGCCAAAAACATGAATGAGACATTTGGACAATACATTAGAAGACTAAGAAAAGAAAAGAAATTAACACTAACTCAGTTAGCAGCTAAGTTAGAACTTGATTCTGCGAATTTGAGTAAGATTGAGAACGGAAAAAGAGACTTTGATGAGAGAAAAATTGATTTACTCTGTTCAATATTCAAATTAGAAAAAAAACAAGTCGAAAAAGAGTTGATTAGTGAGAAAGTTGTAAAAAGTATTTACTCATACAATACCTCCGAAGAGATATTGATGTTAGCAGAATCTAAACTTAAATATTTAAAAACAAGCAAGTCATGAACCTTGTACAAGATAGACTAGATGTAAACACAAAAAGAAGAGCCAATCTTTTTAATTGGCGTGGGCAGTTTACACCCGAATTTGTAGAATATATAATTGAAACATTTAATTGCACATCTGATTCGGTTGTTTTAGACCCATTTGCAGGGAGCGGAACCGTTTTAATAGAGTCAGCTGTAAAAGGAATACCTAGTATTGGATTTGAAATTAATCCAGCAGCATTTCAAATGGCAAATTTTTATAAATATGCAAGCCTTTCATTAAGAGAAAGACAGGATTTAGTTATGGGCATTGAATCGAAATTAGCTCCAGCTTTGACCCAATTAAATGGACAGCCGTTATTCATTGATTCAAAAGATTACCGTAATTCTTATAAAAATTTAATAGGATTTGCAAAGTACATCAAGCCTGAATGTTCACATCAGGAATTACCTTATTTTATGAATATGCTATTCAATTCGGAAAAAGATAAAAAACTAACATTAAAAGACTCAATTTATAAGTCGTTTTCATATTTTAGAAATGCTTTGTACGGATTGCCTTATACAAATGCTGAGATTGTGGTACACCATAAAGATGCTAGAGAAGCTGGGGAACTATACGAAAATCAAGTAGACCTAATATTAACAAGTCCGCCATATATTAATGTTTTTAATTATCATCAAAATTATAGAGCTGTAACGGAAGCATTTGATTATAATGTATTAAAAGTTGCTCATTCAGAGTTTGGTTCAAACCGAAAAAACAGAGGGAATCGATTATTAACAGTTATTCAATATTGTATTGATATGGAAGAATCTCTATTTTCTTTTTGGAAGTCTTTAAAACCTAATGGAAAAATGGTAATGGTGGTTGGTCGAGAATCAAATGTTCGAAAAACGCCTTTTTTTAACGGTAAAATAGTTCTTGAACTTATTCAGGAGATGAATTGCTTTAAATTGAAAGACAAAAGTGAAAGAGCCTTTGTAAATAAATTCGGCAAGCGAATAGTTGAAGACATTATTATAGTTGAAAAAATAACAAATATTCAACCAAACTTAGGTATTGCAAAATCTGTAGCAAAAAAGCATTTAGTGAATAATCAACCTATAGCTCCAAAAGAAGTTGAAAGCGATTTTATTGATGCTATAAGTAGAATTGACAAAGTAATAGCATCCCCAATTTATAACATCTAATTATGGCATTAACACCTCACAAAGAAAAACTAATAGCAGCAATAGCAAATCCTAAAGCAAAACAGGATATAGCTCTGTTAAAAAAGGCATATAAAGCTTATGAAAAGTGGATTAAAGACCTTAATTCATTATCATCTAAAGGAGAAAAGCGAATAGAAGAAATGACGGCGCTTTTGAATAAATACAAAAACTATCTTGAAGTTGAATTAATTGCAAAGCAAGGAAGTCCTTTTATTAAAAGGCAGAAAGGGCAAATGAAGTTAGACAATAGTGTTTTAGAAGAATTTTTAATACACTTTGTGCATCCTGATATTATTGACAATTTACCTACTGGTATCGAAACAGGTTCTCAGACAGCATTTATGTCTTTATCGTTTAGACCAAGTGACATTGATGCATTAAATAAAAAGCCTGAAATAGTTCTAAAGCGAAAAGACCAAGACTTCACTATTGGTAAAAGTATCTACTATAAATTTTCACCAGATAGTAAGTTTGAAAATAAAGTAACTCTCACTGGAAATTTATTTTTAGCTGTTTTGGCAGCTGAGGTTAAAGTCAATTACGATAAGACAATGTTCCAAGAATGTTCTGGGACTGCGTCAAGATTAAAACAAGGATGCCCATTATCCAAATATTATGTATTGGTTGAGTTTTTGGATATGCAACCTGAAGATGTTCGCTTAACAGATATTGACAATGTATTTCTACTTCGTAAAGCTAAAAGATTACCTTATGAAAAACGAAGTATTTACGAAGAAGTAAAAAATCAACATGAAAAATTCCCAATAAGTGCAGACGTTATGAAGTTGTTTGTTGCAGAAATACAAAACTTTGTGAATGCAACATGGTATGACCCTAATGAAGCATTAAGTAGAGGTTCTTTTTCTTAATTCCAACAAAGTACGGCACACAACAATGCATATAAATCATACCGCAGAAAGCTGTAAACCTGAAAGTTACGTTTCCAAATGGAACTTTATTGTAACTTGAAAAGATACGTTTTCAAAGTGCGGTACGCTTCATATGCCAACCGTTGTGGGCTATTAAAAAAATAATAAATGAATAAAAACTTAAATAAAATAATGTTAAATTGTAGTATAAATATTTTAAATTTAGTTACAATGGATGCTTGAATCCAAGTAACATATGCTACAAGCTTTATAATATAATAAAGTCAGAAATATGTTTAAGAAAATGAATACAAAAAATTGTTTGAAATTGCCGAAACAGCGACCTAAAAATAAATATCTGAAAGTAAGCGAACTAAATATTTATTAAAATGAAAAGATTAAAAAGTAATTTAATAATTATAGTTATGGTAATCTTTGGTATTACTATTATGTATAGTTGTGACAAATCAGAAACTAATCAGCCAACAACTTCAAAACTAATTGTAAAAACTAATGTTATTGGTTATGGTCACATTGAAAATGTAATTGTAACTTTGGTTAATAGACCTGACGGAAATTACGTTGAACAAAAAATTACTAATAATAAAGGAATAGCTGTATTTGATAATTTACAATCAGGAAAGTATGCGGTTGATTGCGAATTTATTATAGTAGATAAGCAAATAGACTACATAACAATTAGTAATGATTTTAGGCTAGAAAAAGGAAATGAAAAAATAGTTGAAATTACAGTTGATTAATAAAAAGTAAGAATTATTATTGGGAATAACTGAAAAATGTCTGATAAATATCAAAAACACCTTGCACTCAACAAAAGCTATATATAATGCGGGAAAAGAGCAAATTTGAAAGAGAAGAAAAATTTATTAAATTTAGTCTGTGACTCAGGTGACGGAGCTGTAAAAATCCCGCACTGCTCATAGCCAAGACCGTTATTTTTATAAAAAACGAAAGGCATAAACCGACTTCCCTCTTCACTTCCTGTTCTTCCTCTATCGTCTTACGCCTTTCTCCCCACAAAATTAACCTATAGTAAACCTACACAACAATTAT
>Ga0256846_1000398_pt1 | contig 18048 bp, 15 predicted proteins | sample TevniametaG_FD_189098 | JGI IMG/M metagenome (GOLD analysis project Ga0256846, IMG submission 189098) | Tube worm associated microbial communities from hydrothermal vent at the East Pacific Rise, Pacific Ocean - Tevnia | ecosystem: Host-associated > Annelida > Integument > Unclassified ...
GTACGATCCCTGCTGGGGTTTGATGCGGTCAAAACCACGGTGCGCGCCGTGATGCCGAAGGACGGGGGCCGGAAAAAACGGTATCTCCGGCGCATTAAATAATCCCTTTACTCGTTTTCGGTGACGGTCCTTTCCCGGAGTAGTACTTTTTTGTATCCGAGTGCAGGATGCGGTGCATGACAGGCCGGACAGGACAGGCGGAGATCGATCCGGCCGGGCCTGTCCGGACTATGGGGAAAGCAGTTATTTCCTGCCTCAGTCGTTCATATCGCTTTCTGTATGGGATTGGCTTTCAGGTATTCCAGCCGGTTCAGTCCATTCACATAGGCTTTGGCACTGGCATTGATAATATCCGGGTCCGACCCCTTGCCCAGCGCGACCAGCCCGTTTTCCTTCAGCCGAACGGTCACTTCTCCCTGGGCGTCGGTCCCGCCGGTCAGGGCGCTGACCGTAAACCGGAGCAATTCCGACTCGGTATTCGTCAGTTTGGCAATTGTGTTATAGGCGGCGTCAATAGGGCCGTTCCCATAGCCGGCGCCGGTTACTTCACGGCCGTTGATGGACAGGCGGGCGCTGGCCATGGGCATGACCGTGGTGCCGCTGACAATGTGGAGATACGTGAGCTTGAATACTTCCGTCGTCCGCAGTACGCCTTCAGCCACGAGAGCTTCCAGATCATCGTCCACCACGTCTTTCTTCTTGTCGGCCAGATCCTTGAATGCCTTGAAAACGAGCTGCAACTCATCCTCGGCCAGATCGTAGCCAAGCGTGCTGAGCCGGTCATGCAGAGCATGCCGGCCGGAATGCTTGCCGAGTACCAGTTCACTTCGATTCAGCCCGATCGTGTCGGGCTGCATGATTTCGTAGGTCATGGGATTTTTGAGCATCCCGTCCTGATGGATTCCTGCTTCATGCGCAAAAGCATTGGCGCCGACAATGGCTTTGTTGGGCTGGACGATCATGCCGGTGATCATCGTGACGAGCCGGCTGCTGGGATGAATCATGCGGGTATTGATATCGGTCTGAAACGGTAGAGAATTGGGCCGCGTATGCAGGGCCATGACGACTTCTTCCAGAGATGTATTTCCGGCCCGCTCGCCAATGCCGTTAATGGTCACTTCAACCTGACGGGCACCGGCATTAATGGCGGCTATCGTATTGGCCGTGGCCAGCCCCAGATCGTTATGGCAATGGACGCTCAATACGGCCTGACCGATATTGGGGGTATGCGCGCGAACATATTTGATCAGGTCGGCAAATTCATCCGGGATGGCGTAGCCCACGGTATCGGGAAGGTTGACGGTTGTGGCGCCGGCCGCAATGGCGGCTTCGAAAACCTTGCACAGATAATCCCGGTCGCTGCGGGAACCGTCCTCGGCCGAAAATTCGACGTCATCCGTCAGGGATTTCGCATAGCGGACGGCATCGACGACTGTTTTCAGCACTTCTTCCCTGGACATGTTGAGCTTGTATTTCAGGTGGATGTCGGAGGTGGCGAGAAAGGTATGGATCCGGGGATGCCGGGCTTCCTGAATCGCGCCCCAGGCCCGGTCGATGTCATCCTTCCCGGTTCGGGAAAGGCCCGCCACGCACATGTGCTGCATTTTTCGGGCGATTTGTGAAACAGCTTGAAAGTCGCCGTCCGAGGCTGCGGGAAAGCCGGCTTCCAGTACATCTACTCCCAGATTTTCCAGCTGGGTCGCCAGGCGCAGCTTTTCCGCCGCGTTCATGCTGGCCCCTGGTGACTGCTCTCCGTCTCTTAAAGTTGTATCAAAAATAACGACTTTTTCCATGGGTGATGCTCCTTTTAGATGCAATTAGTGACCCGGTGGGTATCATTATGTGAAAAGTAGAAGAAGATCGCGGAAAGCATGGGCCGCGGGAGGGTCAAAAAATCATTTCCCGCGGCATTGGGTCTCTTTTTCATGGTTTAAAATCCTGTGCGCATGTGGGCGCCGGCCTTATTCCGGCGTTTTGGCCAGCTTGTATTGAAAACTGTCTTCCAGGGCCTGCCAGCTGGCTTCGATAATATCCTTGGAAACACCGACGGTACTCCATATCTCGTTTTGATCCCGGGACTGGATGAATACCCGGACCCGGGCGGCGGTGCCTTCGCGGCCGTCAATCACACGTACCCTGAAGTCAACGAGGTGCATGTGATCCAGATCCGCGTAAAACTTGTCAAGAGCCTTACGCAGGGCGTTATCCAGGGCGCTGACCGGTCCGTCGCCCTCGGCGGCGGTAATTTCCTTCTTGCCATTGACCGAAATCTTGACCGTGGCGTGGGCCGAACAGGGCTGGCCCTTGTCTTTTTCCATGGTGACCCGGAAAGATTCCAGGGTAAAGAGTGGATGAAACTGTTTGGTCAGCTTTTTCACCAGAATTTTAAAAGATCCGTCCGCCACGTCAAACTGGTAGCCCTGTTCCTCCAGGTCTTTAATCCGGTTGACGATTTCACTGCTGCTGAATCCATTGGCGCCGAGAGAGATGCCCATTTCCCGGGCTTTGTATTCGATATTGCTTCTGCCGGACAGATCCGAAACAAGGACCCGGCGTGTGTTGCCCACCAGATCGGGGGGGAAATGTTCGTACGCCCGGGGCTCTTTGATGACGGCGCTGACATGAATCCCCCCTTTGTGCGCAAAGGCGCTTTTACCCACAAAAGGCTGGTTGTTGACCGGTACGATGTTGGCTGTTTCACTGACAAAGCGGGACAGCTTTTTAAGATCGGTCAGATTCTCGGCGGGGATGCAGGGCCGGTTGATTTTCAGATTGAGGATCGGAATGAGCGTGGTCAGATCGGCATTGCCGCACCGCTCACCATAACCGTTGATGGTTCCCTGAACCATCCCGGCCCCCCGGTGAACAGCAGCCAGGGTATTGGCCACAGCCACGCCCGTATCATTGTGAGTATGAATACCGATTGTTATTTTACCGGCCGGCATGGCCGCCGGATACCGGTCTGTCAGCTGCTGAATCACGTTGCCGGTGACTCTTCCGATTTCATGGGGAAGGGTGCCGCCGTTGGTATCACAGAGAACGATTGTGTGGCTGCCGCCGTCGATGGCTGCAAAAAGCGTTTCCAGGGCATAACCGGCATTGTCTCTGTAGCCGTCAAAAAAGTGCTCGGCATCGTAGATCACTTCTTTTTCGTGGGCAACCAGACAGGCCACCGAATCGGTGATCATCCGGCAGTTTTCATCAAGGGTGTTGTCCATGACCTGCCTGACGTGCAGATCCCAGGTTTTCCCAAAAATGGTTACTGCCGGCGTCCCGGCATCGATCAGCATCTGAATATTCCGATCGGATTCGGGCAGAGTACCGGGACGGCATGTCGACCCGAAGGCCGTGATTCTGGCTGTCCTGAAGGTTTCCCTTTGGGCCAGCTCGAAAAATCGCATGTCTCTGGGGTTGGATCCGGGCCATCCACCCTCAATGTAGTGAACCCCCAGATCGTCAAGACGGTGGGCGATTTCCAGTTTTTCTCCGGGAGTAAAGTTAATGTCTTCTCCCTGGGTGCCGTCTCGTAAAGTGGTGTCGTAAAGGACGACCGCGTCCATGATGGTTTCCTTTTTAGGTGTGTCAAAAAAATCCCGCCGGACCCGGGTGTCCGCCAGTTGGCAGGCATCCGGGCCGGGATGGTATTTTAAAGGAGACTGATTCAGTCCACCTGGTTTTCCGGGCGCAGCGTCCGGACCGCTTTACCGGCCTGCCACATTTCAGAGTTGTGAATGGCATCCAGTTCCTGCTGCAGTTTTTCCCGGTAATCCGGTGCGCTGTTTTTATCCAGCACGCGTCTGGTCTCCGCGCCGGAAGTGACTTTTTCGTACAGATCGTCAAAAACCGGCGCCACCGCGTCTCTGAATTTTGGCGCCCAGTCCAGGGCCCCGCGCTGGGCGGTAGTGCTGCAGTTGGCCATCATCCAGTCCATGCCGTTTTCTCCCACAAGGCCGATCAGACTCTGGGTCAGCTCTTCAACGGTTTCGTTAAAGGCCTCGCTGGGGCTGTGGCCGTGTTTGCGCAAAAGGTTGTATTGGGCCTCCATGACCCCGGCCAGCGCACCGATCAGGATACCCCGTTCACCGGTGAGGTCGCTGAAGACTTCACTTTGAAAGGTCGTGGGAAACAGATAACCGGAACCGATGGCAATGCCCAGGGCCAGCGTTCTTTCCAGCGCCCGCCCGGTGGCATCCTGATGGACGGCATAGCTGGAGTTGATGCCGCTGCCATCCAGAAAATTGGTCCGAACCGTTCGGCCCGATCCCTTGGGCGCGACAAGGATGACGTCGATATTATCCGGCGGAATAATGCCGGTCTGGTCTTTGTATGCAATCGAAAATCCGTGCGAGAAATAGAGCGCATCTCCCGGGTTCAGACAGGTCTTGACCATGGGCCAGGTGGCGACCTGGCCGGCATCGGACAGCAGAAACTGGATAACCGTTCCTTTCCGGGCCGCTTCTTCGATGGGGAAAAGCGTCTCGCCCGGAACAAAACCATCGGCCACGGCTTTATCCCATGATGCGCCGCCTTTTCGCTGGCCGACAATAATATTGATGCCGTTATCACGTAGATTGAGCGCCTGCCCGGGACCCTGAACGCCGTAGCCGAGAATGGCTACGGTTTCATCCTTCAATACTTCCCGGGCTTTTTCCAGGGGGAATTCATCCCGTGTTGTGACCTCTTCCACCGTACCACCAAAATTGATTTTAGCCATTTGCTTCTCCTTTTTTTGAATTGTCTGTACTGGTTGTTTGAATTTCCACAAGGGACCGGAAGACCAGGCGCCGGATCATACTACCTGAATGCGAAGCCCAGACCCCCTGACCCAGAACCCGGCGCCACTGCTATCCCGGCTCTCTTTTCAGCGCGATAATCCCGGTGCGGGCGATTTTCTTGATTCCCATAGGCTTAAGCAGGTTGATCAGCGCCATCAACTTGCCTTCATCTCCGGTGACTTCGATGATATAGTGCTCGATGCCGACATCCACGATTTTGCAGCGGAAGATATCGACGATCCGCAGGATCTCTGCCCGGCAGTCGGCCCGGGCGTGCACACAGATCAGGGCCATTTCGCGCTGAACGGATTCGGGACCGGAAAGATCCCTCAGCTTGTTGACGTTAATCAGTTTATTGAGCTGTTTCTCAATCTGTTCGAGGATTGGCGGGTCTGCCCGGGTCACCAGCGTGATCCGGGAGATTTCAGGATCGATGGTCTCGGCCACGCACAGGCTTTCGATATTGTATCCCCGGCCTGAAAAAAGGCCCACCACCCGGGACAGCACTCCCGGTTCATTATCCACCAGCATGGAAATAACATGTTTATCTTCCATTTTCCGGTTCCTCCTGAACGGCTAAACGAGCAGCATTTCTGTTATGGGCGCACCCGCAGGCACCATGGGGTAGACGCTTTCTTCCTTCTCCACCCGAAACTCCATGATGGCGGCGCCGTCATGGGCGAGTCCTTTTTTTAATACATCGACGACCTGACTGGGACGGGTGGCGCGAAATCCGCCGGCGCCGTATGCCTTGGCCAGTTTAACAAAGTCCGGACCGGATTCCATACAGGTGCAGGCGTATCGTTTATCGTAGAACAATTCCTGCCATTGCCGCACCATTCCCAGATACTGGTTGTTGAGAATGACGACTTTGACGGGAATGCAGTACTGCATGGCGGTGGCCATCTCCTGGATATTCATCTGGATACTGCCGTCACCGGCAATGTCGACAACGGTTCGATCCGGGAAAGCCACCTGGGCGCCAATGGCGGCCGGCAGACCGAATCCCATGGTGCCCAGGCCTCCTGAAGAAATGAAATGGTCCGGCTGGTCGAAGTGGTAGTACTGGGCGGCCCACATCTGGTTCTGGCCTACTTCTGTGGTGATGATTGCCTTGCCTTCAGTCAGTTCGTACAGTTTTTCAATAACAAACTGGGGTTTGATGGCTTTGCCCTTTTTGTATGCCAGTGGACGGGTACTCTTCCACTTGTCGATCTGGTCAAGCCACGATTTTCGGGATTTGGGCACCTTGTCCAGGTTGTTTTTATCGGCCAGTTCGTTGAGGCTTTTCAACGCGCGCCGGCAATCACCCACAATGGGAATGGTGACCGGAATATTTTTCTGGATAGACGTGGGATCGATATCAATGTGAACGATTTTGGCATTCGGGGCAAAAGTATCGATTTTCCCTGTTACCCGATCATCAAAACGGACCCCCATGGACACCAGCAGGTCACATGCGCCGATCGACATATTGGCCCGGTATGTGCCATGCATGCCGAGCATGCCCAGCCAGAGTGGATCGGTTCCCGGAAACGCGCCCAGACCCATCAGCGAAGCGGTCACCGGGATTTGGGCCTTGCGGGCAAATTCGGTGAGTTCTCTGGCGCTTTTGGATAAAATTACTCCGCCGCCGGCAAAAATGACCGGCCGCCTGGCCGCCTTAATCAGATCAATAACCTTTGCCAGCTGACGCTTGTTGGGTTCATAGTGGGGCTGATAGGACTTAATCCGGGTTTTGGCCGGTTTCTGATAGGTGACCGTGTCGTTCATGACATCTTTGGGAAGATCGATCAACACCGGTCCCGGACGGCCGGACCGGGCGATAAAAAATGCTTCCCGGATGATCCGGGCCAGTTCAGACGCCTGTTTGACGAGGTAGTTGTGCTTGGTGCAGGGGCGCGAGATGCCGACGATGTCGACTTCCTGAAAAGCGTCGTTGCCGATAAGGTGAGTCGGCACCTGCCCCGTGAAAATGACCAGAGGGATCGAATCCAGGTACGCGGTGGCAATGCCGGTGACCGCATTGGTGGCGCCGGGCCCGGATGTAACCAGGCAGACACCGACTTTTCCACTGGCCCGGGCATACCCGTCGGCGGCATGGACCGCGCCCTGTTCATGGCGGACAAGATAGTGGTTGAGGTCCGTGTTGAGCAGTTCATTGTAAATATCGATGACTGCGCCACCGGGAAAACCGAAGATGGTATCCACCTTCTCTTCCTCAAGTACCTTCATCAGGATCTGAGCGCCGGTCAGTTTCATTTTTAATCCCTCCTTGGTTTTCTGTTTCCCCAAAAAAAAACCGTTATCTGCGGGGCAGATAACGGTTTTTAAAGATTCTGGTTAAATCAGGCCATTATCCGCCCCGGGTCTCGCCGCAGGGAATAATACCTGCGACGAGAATAAGAATAATAAGGCTGATAATGGCGATCAGTTGAATCATATGTCTGACTGTTCTGTTCTTTTGGACGTTTACGTGTCGGTATTGAACAAGCACCTATCGGGTAATCTTTTCTTTGTCAAGCTCTTTCTGACAGCGGGATGTTAAATAATTCGGCCAGCTTTCCGGCGGGAGTGACATTCACAGGGTGATGCGGCGTCTGAAGCGGTCGGGGCCGATAATGAACCGGGCCGTCACAAAAGAGCCGAGGATCGTGCCCAATATGCCCGGTGCCAGCACACTTTGACCGGCCAGGAACAGGCCCTTGATTGCCGAGCGGTTAAGCAGGGCCGTGGACAGAAGCTGATTGCTCGATTTCATGATGCCGTAGGCCGATCCGTCGGGGCTGCCCACCCAGTCCCGGATCGTCAGGGGCGTATAGGTGTCGAGCAGTGTCAGGGATTTAAAGGGGCCGACGATCTTTTCGGCCCGGCGGATCATTTTTTCAGCCTCCCGGTCTTTCACTGCCAGATAGTGATCTCCCCGTCGACGGCTGGTGGTCTCTTCCCATGGCGCCCAGAGTCGGGCTCTTCCGTCGCCGAGGAGGGTCAGACGGTGCCATCGGGGCTGATCGGTTCTCCGCAGTTGAATAAACATGGAGCGGGTCCCCGGGCCGGCGGCCTGCATATCCAGGTAAAAAAGGTTGTGAGGAATTGCCTTGTGAGCGCCGGCATCAATGCGGGCATGGACGCAGAAAAAGCCGGGGGTGTCTTCCAGACGTCGGATCCGTTTACGGTAGGAAGGCTTGACGGTCTCGGCGTTGAGCATGTCAATGAGTAATCTGGGGTGAACCGTCGAAACCACCTGTGCCGCGTCAATTACTTTGTCGTCATCGAGCCGTATCCCGGCCACGCGGCCATCTTTTACCCGCAGCCGGCGCACGGCGTGGCCGGTGATTATCCTTCCCCCCAGCGATTTGAAACGGCTGGCAAAGGCATCGGCCATCCGGGTGCCGGATTCTGTCAGGCGCCAGGCTGAAAAAAGGTAGCTCGCCAGGGTCATGTTGTGAAGAAACAGGGGGCAGCGGTCGGCCGGAACGCCAATCCAGTATGCCGGTACCCCGATGACTGACCGCAAGCCCTTTGAAAATCCCAGCCGGTCGAAGACGGTTTTCAACGGCTCCGCCTGATCAATCAGGATATTCATGGACAGATTATCGTAAAGCAGACTGAGATCATCCAGGTGCCCCGCAGATTGTCGCAAAAGGACCATAAATGCGTCAATGGCCCGGGTTTCCGATGGAAAAGCGGTTTTCAGGTTTTCGGCATAGGCATTGAACCCTTCGGGAAGGTCAAAAACTTCCGGGCCGTTTTCCGGGTGGCGGATGATGTATCGATCGATAATGCCGGCCGATCCCATCCGTGTCAGGGGAATGTCGGCCGTGACATCTAAAAAATCAAAGCAGCGCCGCAGGGCCTGCCCCCTGCCCAGGGCGCCCAGGTAGTGAACGCCGATATCGCAGTCGATGCCCCTGCGGGAATAGCTGCGCATCATCCCGCCGGCCTGCTGGTTTTTCTCGATCAGGGTGACGGGGTACCCGAGCGTCGCCAGGATGATCCCCATGCTCAGCCCGCCGACGCCGCCGCCGATGATGAGGGTGTGATGTTTTTTGTCCACGGGCGAGTTAATGTCTGTCCTCCTGATAGCTGTCGGCGGTGACAAAGGTGTAATAGTGACAGTATTGCGTCATGATGGTTATCACTTTCCGGATCAGTCGGGGATCGATCTGCCAGGTTTTGCGAAGAATACTGAAAAACTGCCGCCGGACCGGCGCGGGGACGCAGAAAGTGTAATGCCGGATGATCCGGGCAATTTTCAGTATATTGGTGCCGGCTTTTCTCTTCTGGGTGTAGGCAGAGGGGAAGTAGCGGATCTGTTGCAGCCAGTGCAGCGTCCGGGCCTCAAAGTGCCGGGGATCGTACAGGCGCGAGAATAGCCGGCGGTGTTTCTGGAGCAGGTGTCTCCGGCTGCCCTTGACCGGTACAATATTGGTGGAGAAATGCCACACACCGGCAAATTGGTCGTCGATGCGGTTCCGGGAAAGCAGCCGCTGGTGCAGGGGCGTGCCTTCCGGCGCATTGAGTACGCTGATGGAAACCGTGGGAACCCCGGTGTCGATGAGAAAATTTTCAATTTCATCAAAGGTATCGTCATCATCTGCATCGAATCCGACGATGAGACCGATAAACGGAAGCAGCCCATAGTGCGCCATGCGGCGGATACGATCAGCCAGGTCCGGTCGGTGCAGATGGCCTTTGTTAATTTCTTCGAGACACGCCCGGCGCAGGCTCTCGATACCGAGAAAAACCGCCGCAAAGCGGGCGTCGGCCATTAACCGGAGTAACTTTTCGTCGTCGGTAATGCGTACATCGGTCTGGCAGGAAAACTGCACCGGGTGGGGAAGGGCCGCGTTCCATTCGATCAGCCGGTGAAGCAGTGTTTCAGTGTAGCGCCGGCTCACCATGAAATTGTCATCAGAAAAGAAGATCACTTCGCAGCCGGCTTTGTAGGCGTTGTCTACTTCGATGATTACCTGGTCAACCGGTTTGCGTCGATGCCGGTTGCCGATCAACCGAACTGCGTCGCAGAAATCACACCGGTTGGGACATCCCCGGGCGGTTTGAACCGTCATGTACAGATAGTCACGGCCGTTGATAAAGGACCAGTTTGGTGGTGGGCTGGCATTGATATCAACAAAACTTTTCTGGGTATAAACCGGTCTGGCCCTGTGGGCGGAAAAATCTTTTAAAAATGCGGGCCAGGTGTATTCGGCCTCCCCCACAAAAAGGTGATCGGCCAGGGGCCGGGCCAGGTCGGTGTCCAGAGTGGCAAAGGCGCCCCCTATCGCGACGGGAATTCCCCGGGCACCAAAAGCCCGGGACAAGCGGGCAATTCGGTCCGCGTGCAGGGTGAACCCGGAAATGGCGACCAGATCACAGGGAAGATCCCAGTCGACAGCCGATATGTTTTCATCGCAATAGTGGTAGACAACGGGTATATCCGGCGGCGTCAGGCTGATCAGCGTGGACAGGGCGATGCACGGCATCAGCGATTTAACGCCGACGGCATCCAGGGTTCCCTGCATGTTCCAGAAGCTTCCCGGCGTCCGGGGGGCGATCATATAGATCCGCAAGGGGCGGCAGGGGGCTGGCTGACCGGGAGAGGACAGGGGCATCATTTTTCCTTTATTCGGTATCGGTTTGACCGTTTGCAAAGATACGACGGGCGCGCTGTATCAGATCTGCGGTTGATATTTTTCCCTTCCCCCGGGCAGGCGCCATGCTTCCCTTGTGCGTTACCGTAATGCGGTTGGTGACGCAGGTGTTCAGAAGCGCCCGGCCGGGCGGGAAGAGGCGGTCTGTGTTGCGGATTTCAACGATCTCGACCGGCGCGTGACATTTTCGGGCGATTCGGAATGCTCCTTTGTTGAAACGGCCCGGTTTTCCGGTGCGGCGGCGGGTCCCCTCGGGGAAGACAAAAAGATTGCCGCCGGCCGCCAGATAATCAGCCATGGTGGTAATACCCCGGTAGACCAGCTCGGTATAGTCGCCGGTGGCTGTTGACGGCAGGTAGCCGGAACACTTCAGGTTCCAGCCCAGAAACGGGAAAGAGAAGAAGTCACTTTTGACGATGGTTTTCTGGCGTTTGAACAGAGCGATCAGCAACAGTGCATCGAAATACGATACGTGGTTGCTGATAATCACCGCACCGCGCAACCGGGCAACAGACGGGTCAATTCGCCATTCGAAACCGGGAATCACCCGGCGGGCCAGGGCGAAAAACCCCTTGAAGAAAAGGTGGTTCAGGTGCTGAAACATTTTTTCCCGGTCGGTGGCCAGAAATGAGGCAATAAAGTAAGCCGGAAAAAAGATCAGCACGTAGCCCAGGGTGAAATAGAGCCACAGGCAAAATGTGGCCATGATATCAAAGGTTCGTTTCATCGCGGGGGACATGTGTCGCATGGCTGGCCTGCCGGTTTATTCCGGCCGCCGGATGATCAGGGCCGTGTTGACCCCGCCAAAAGCGAAGTTTTGAATCTGGGCAATGCGGATGCTTTTTTCTTTCAGTGCGGTCACATGCCCGATATCCGCACAGCGCTCGTCCACCTGTTTGAGATTCAGGGTGGGCGCAACAAACCCTTCGGCCATCATATAAAGCGTCATCACGGTTTCAATGGCCCCGCAGGCCGCCATGGTATGCCCCATATAGCTTTTTAACCCCGTCACCATGGGGCGGGGGCCGAATATTTTGGCGATGGCCTGGGACTCGATGATATCGCCCATTTTTGTGGCAGTGGCATGGGCGCTGATATAATCCACTGCCTCAGGAGGTATTTCGGCGGTGTCCAGGGCCTGCCTGATCACTGCCGTCATCCCGTTCTTGTTGGGCAGAATCATGTCCCCGCCGTTGTTGTTGCAGGCAAAGCCGATGATTTCTCCGAGAATCGGGGCGCCGCGTTTCCGGGCGCTGTCCAGGGTTTCAAGCATGACGGCCGCGGCCCCTTCACCCACGACCAGGCCGTCGCGATCTGTATCAAAAGGCCGCGGGGTCAGATGGGGCTGGTCGTTAAATTCGGTGGAACAGGCCAGCAGATTATCAAATACGGCCACCGTGGTCGTATCGTATTCATCCGCGCCGCCGCAGAGCATGGCATCGGCCAGACCGAATTTAACCGCTTCATAGCCAAATCCAATGGACTGGGTGCTGGTGGTGCATGCCGTGCCTGACGAAATCACCCGGCCGGTGATACCGAACATGCGGGTGATGTTGACCGCCGTGGTGTGGACCATGGATTTGAGATAGTCCACTGCGCCGATGGATGAATAGCCGGCACCGTCCCGGGTATAAAAATTCTTGTAAATATTGCGCTGGACACCCGGGCTGCCATGGATCGATCCAAAAGCCACGCCGAGACGGCCCGAGGTCGTAAACGATTGGTCCAGCTGTGAAGCGGCAAGGACTTCTTTGGCTACCTGGCAGGCGTAAAACGCGACCGGCCCCATGGTTTTGCGGTATCGGCGCTCAAAATCAAAAGGGATGTCATAATCGACCGTGCCGAATACGCCGGCTTCCACTTTATCGGTCAGCAAATCATCCGGTTTGATTTTTTTAACGCCGGAAATCCCCTGGGTCAGGCTCCGGATGATATCGTCCCGGCCATGACCGATGGGCGTTATTGCCGAAGCCGCCGTAATTACCACCCGTCGTGTCGGCATCATTTATTCCGGGCCGCCGCCAGTGACGCGACGTAATCGCAGATCTGGTTAATGGTACGGATTTCCATGGCCATTTTTTTCTCGTCCCGGGTCAGTTCGGAATCCAGCATGATTTCGATCTCCCGGAGCAACTCAATGGCATCAATGCTGTCAAATCCATGAATTTCCCGTAGATCGTCTTCCAGACCGGGGTCGGCGATTTCAAATTCATCGTTGAATATGGCCAGTATTTTATTGCGTATGGTGCTTCTATCCATATGTTTTCACTTTAATTCAGATTAATGGAAGATGAAGATAATGGTACCGAGTCATACACCAAATGCCGATATTATTCAAAGAAATTATCCCAATGTGCAATTGGGTGTTGTCCCCGGAAAATGACCCGATGAATATGGGTGACCGCTGCAGACAGCGGAATTGAACGCTTGTGCGGGCAGAGATGGTATCGGGGCCGGCGGCGAACCGGAAAGATTGAACGTGATTAATGGAAACCTAAACGGTTAGAGCTCTATTCGGTTTACGATTCCAGGAAGGTGGATTTTAGGACAAATCAGATGGCATTAGAGTGGTGGTATCCTGTCATGGCGTATTGCTGCCGAACCCGGCAGTAAAAAAGGCGCCGGAGAATTTTTTCTCCGACGCCCTTTTAGCAGTCACAGCTTTTCCCAGGTAAAACTGCTCACGGGCAGTTCTCAGAGGGGATCTTGATTATTCCATCACGGCCAGCGATTTGAGTGATTCGTAAGTCAAACCACCGGTGGCCAGACCATTTTTCTTCTGGAAACTGTCAAGCGCCTTGAGCGTGCCTCTTCCCAGTGCGCCGTCAACCGGACCCGGATCAAACCCCTTGTCAGCCAGGGCGGACTGTATTTTTTTGATCACGCTTGTGGTCATATTGGTCTGGCAGAGAACCGGCTGCCAGGACATTCTCTCATCGCTTTCTTTGACACGTTTGGTAACGACCTGGCGTTCTTCGGGGATGGGCGTTCGTACTTCTTTTGCCGGTGTTACCAGTTTTTTCACTTTAATCGTTTTGTATTCAGCGGGTATGGCGACTTTCTTTATTTCGGCAGGCTTCTTAACAATGCGGTGCTTGATGATTTTGTATTGTGCCGGAATTTCGACTTTCTTGACCATGGCGGGGGTTTTAAGAACCTGTTTTTTAACAATCTTGTAAGTAGCCGGGACATTAACAAGACACATAATGTCGCCCGTGGCGTGGTCAATCTTGTCCAGCAGGCCATTTCCCTTTTTCCATTCAGTACGGGCCGGCTTGTCAAGTACTTTTACATCAATCGTTTCATAGACAGGTTTTGTGGTTTCCAGTTTAAATGAGGCCGGAACCACTTCGATTTTTTCTTCCACCGTCTCATAAACCGCGGGAATAATTTCTAATTTTTCCGTTGCATCCTTTACGGTTACTTTTTTGTCAACCCATTCAAAAACGGCCGGGACAGGCTCGATTTTTTCCGAAGCCTCCCGTTTTACAATTTCTTCGGAAATTGTTTTGAAAGTGGCCGGAACCAGAACTTTGGCATAACATTTTCCCGGTTCGGCATTGGGCGGAAAAAGACTGGCGCCCTGGTCCTGTGCCCAGGCGGATGAAGTTAGAATAAAAATGAAAAATAGAGACAGGGCGATCGAGGTTCTGCAGATGAGTTTCATTTCCGTTTCCTTTTCCTTGATTTGTGTCTAAAAAAAGCCCGTGAGGGCCACCTGATTTCATAATTGGCGTACTGATCCGTTTTTGACCGGTACATCAATTATTATGTTGATAACTCATACGAAATGACGGATAGCCTGTCAATAATAATATTTCCCGCCGGTGGCCCTTCCATGAATTGTTATTTTCATAATTTTTATGGCATGTTGTCGACAGCTGTGTATGTATTTTTATTGTAAAAACGTGTGGATTTACGGGACGGACGATTGACCTTGAAAATTCAGTTTGAAATCAGTGCCGGTTCAACCTCGGCGGCGCCTCTACCCGCCGGCGACTGCGTCAAGGCCGGCGTCGGCAAAAATTGCCACGATCTGAACTACTTTGTCTTCGTCCGGCACGGCCATTTTTCCGGTATCGAATGCAGTGCCCAGTTTTTTATATTTGCTTGCGGCAATGGCGTGGTAGGGGAGGATGCTGACGCGCTTTTTATCTCCGGAAAGGCCGGAAACAAAGGCCGCGGTCTGCTCGGCATTTTCGACGTCGTCATTGACGCCTGAGATCAGCGGCAGGCGGATGTTGATACTGGCACCGGTGGCGGCCAGGGCGGTCAGGTTGGTGAGGATGATTTCGTTGCCGACGCCGGTCCAGCGGCGGTGGCGCCTGGAGTCCATCAGTTTGAGATCGTAGAGAAAATGATCCGTGCGGGCGGCCACGGCCAGCAGGGTGTCACTGTCGGCCAGGCCGGTGGTGTCCACGGTGCGGTGGATCCGGCGCCGGCCGCAGGCATCGAGGAGCGCGATGAGAAAGTCGGGCTGCATCAGCGGCTCGCCGCCGGAAAACGTGACGCCCCCGCCGGACTGGTCAAACAGGATGCGCTCCTTTTCGATCCAGCCCATGACAGTGCCCACACGGGTCACCTGGCCCGACATCTCGGTGGCCCGGGACGGACAGACGTCCGTGCAGCGGCCACAGCGGGTACACCGTGTGGCGTCCGTGTCAATTCCGGCCGGTGTCAGCGTGCAGGCGTTTTCCGGGCAGGCGTCGACACAGGCGCCGCAGCCGATGCATCTGTCGGCGCTGAACATTTTCTGAACCGCGGAGGAAATCCCCTCGGGATTATGGCACCAGCGGCAGGCCAGCGGGCAGCCCTTGAGGAAAACAGTCAGGCGAATGCCCGGCCCGTCGTTGATGGCGTATCGCTTGATGTCGAAGATAAGGCCGGCGGGGCGTAACTGAGGGTCAGAACCCGTCATTTTCGGTACGCTCGATGATTTCCTGCTGGAGATCTTTGTTCATATCGTTAAAATAGTCGCTGTATCCGGCCATGCGGACCATCAGGTCCCGGTAGTCATCCGGGCAGCGCCGGGCCGCTAAAAGGGTGGCGGTGTCCACGATATTAAACTGAATGTGGTGGCCGCCCAGGGTGAAGTAGGTGCGAATCAGATGGCCGAATTTGCGGATGTCTGCTTCCCGTTTCAGTAGACTGGGAAGAAACCGCAGGTTGAGCAGGGTGCCGCCGGATGTCACCTGATCGAGTTTTCCCAGCGACTGGATCACCGCCGTCGGGCCGCGGGTGTCGGCGCCGTGGGATGGCGAGGTGCCGTCCGAGATGGATTTTCCGGCCAGACGCCCGTTGGGCGTGGCGCCCAGCATTTTGCCAAAGTAGACATGGCAGGTGGTTGAGAGCATGTTGAGGTGATACCGCCCCCCTTTCTTGATTGTCGGCTTGTTGTCGATGGCCTGGACCAGGTCATTGTAGACGCGGACGGCGATCGCATCGGCCGCATCATCGTTGTTGCCGAAAAAGGGTGTTTTGTTCATCAGGATCTGACGTAAAACCGCTTCTTCGTCAAAATTGTTTGCCAGGGCCTTGAGGAGGCGGTCCATCGAAAATCGCTTTTCATCGAAAACGTGGGTTTTGAGCGCCGACAGGCTGTCGGCGACAGTTCCCAGCCCGCAGCACTGGATGTAGTTCGTGTTGTAGCGGGGACCGCCGTCGTAGTAATCGCGTCCCCGGTCAATGCAGTCGTCAATCACGACGGAAAGAAAAGGCGCCGGCGCATACTTGGCGAACATGCGGTCAATATAATTGCTCACCCGCATTTTCAGATCGACGATATCGGTCAGCTGCCGGAGAAAGGCGGCGTACAGGGACTCAAAGGAAGAAAAATCACGCGGATCACCGGTCTGGGGGCCGACGGTGCTGCCGGTCAGGGGATCGATGCCGTTATTCAGCGTGATCTCGAGGATCTTGGGGACGTTGAGGTAACCGGTGAGCAGAAAGGCTTCCTTGCCGAAGGCCCCCACCTCGATGCAGCCGCTGCAGCCGCCTTCGCGGGCGTCCGCCAGGGTTTTTCCCTGGCGCATAAGCGCGGGAATGTATACATCGGGATTGAAAACGGAAGGGTAGCCGTGCCCCTGGCGGATGACATCGATGGCCGCATGGAGAAAACGGTCCGGCGTTTTTGAGCTGATGTGCACGGAACTGCCCGGCTGGAGAATGTGCAGGCTCTCGATGACTTCCAGCATGATATAGGAAACGTCGCTGGTGCCGTCTGACCCGTCGCGCTTGACGCCGCCGAGATTGATATTGGTAAAGTCGTTGTACGTCCCGCTTTCTCGGGCGGTGACGCCGACTTTGGGCGGGGCGGGGTGGTTATTGACCTTGATCCAGAAACAGGCGATCAGTTCCCTGGCCGCTTCCCGGGTCAGGATACCGGCGGCGATGTCCTTTTCGTAAAAGGGCGCCAGGTGCTGGTCGAAATGACCGGGGTTCATCGCATCCCAGCCATTGAGTTCGGTGATGGTGGCCAGGTGGACGAACCAGTACATCTGGATCGCTTCCCGAAAAGTCCGCGGTGCATGGGCCGGGACATGGCGGCAGACCGCGGCAATCGTTCGAAGCTCGGCGCGCCGGCGGCCGTCCGGCTCACCGGCGGCCATTTCTTCGGCCAGATCGGCATGCCGCCGGGCAAAAAGGATAACCGCATCACAGGCGATGGCCATGGCCTGCCACTGCTCGGAGCGGTCCGTTGCCCGGGGATCGGCGAGGTAATCCAGTCCGGCCCGGTTGTTTTCGATCTTCTTTTTGAAGTCGAGCAGGCCGCTGCGGTAGATTTTTCCATCCAGGGCGGTGTGGCCCGGCGCCCGCTGTTCCATAAATTCGGTAAACAGGCCGGCTTGATAGGCGGCCCGCCACGCTTTCGGTGTATGCCCGAAGATCCGCTCCCGCTGGGTCCGGCCCTGCCAGTAGGGAATAATTTCACGTGCGTAGGTTTCAATATCTTCCCGGGTGGTAACATACGGCTGCTGCGTCCGGGTGTTGAGAGTCTGAAAGTCTTCCACGCTGTGACAGGTCAGCTCGGGAAAGGTCGGCACGGCTTTGGGCCGCGGTCCGCGTTCGCCGACAATCAACTCGTCGGCGCCAATGTAGAGCGTTTTTTTTTCGCAGTGATCCTTAAACGCCAGGGCCCGCAGGACGGGGGTGGCGTATCGGCCATGATTTTTACGGTAAAACCGGGTGAAGTGCCGGGCCCTTTCAATGGAAATCGTTGGCACGGCCTCAACGCTTGATCGGCGCAGGCGCTGAATGCGCGGAGTCATGCCGGCTCCGGCGGCTCCGGCAGCCGCCTGATCGATGGCGCCGCTGCGCTGTGCGGGCCGCTGCGGGATCTGGTTGTTCGTCCGTATTGTTTCAAACATGGATTTCTCCGTTGGCGCGGGATGATTCGATTGCCTGAAATTTCTTCATAAACCGGCGATCGATATAGTCCTTGATGAGAAAAGCCGGCCGCCCCCCGAACTGAAGCCATCGCTTGCGTAAAATCCCCTTACCGCCGCCAAGGTTAAAAATCAACAGATAGCTGCCGCCCGGGTCAAAGGGCTTCAGGGGGGTGTTTTCCATTGCGGCCATGAGGTTGTGGCAGAGCACCGGGTTTTCGCGAACGGCCTACA
>Ga0256846_1000399_pt1 | contig 17997 bp, 15 predicted proteins | sample TevniametaG_FD_189098 | JGI IMG/M metagenome (GOLD analysis project Ga0256846, IMG submission 189098) | Tube worm associated microbial communities from hydrothermal vent at the East Pacific Rise, Pacific Ocean - Tevnia | ecosystem: Host-associated > Annelida > Integument > Unclassified ...
TTAGGAAATTTTCGGGTAACTCAAAATTGTAGAATTGTATTTGTTCGGCTATTACACCATTTCTTGATAAACCATCTTTAAATATCTGTAAAAGAGTAGATTTGCCTGAACGGCGTAAACCCGTTATTACTTTGATAATATCCTTATTTGCATAAGATGATAACTTATTTAGATATTCTTTTCTTTTTATTAATTTTTTCATAATGTTAATATACAACATATTATCAAAACTTGCAAAAAATGTAAGTTTTGATAGTAAGATTTTCAATTGTGGGTTAATCTAAAAATGCCCAATTTACAGATAAGTTGAAATAGAAACTTGACTTAGGATAGTATGCAAGGAAATAGTAGCCATTTCCCGTTATGTTTCTCAAATTGAGTTTTAGATATGCGTTACCCAATTTTGCATGAGCAAAAATATTGAAGCCGTTAAACTGAGCAAGAGGGTTATTCTCAATTAATGTATATTGTCTGTGCTGCGGGAAATATCTGAACCAAGATTTTTGATATACAGCACTTATATCCATTCCCAATCTCATCTCGCTTTTGCCTACGATAAATTGATAATAGAACTTTAATTTTCCATTCAATCGTGGATTTGAAAAGTCGGTTTCCGCTCCATTATTTGTTAATGCAAGATTGGCATAAATTCGGTAATGTAAATGTTTAAATATTTCGGAAGCATAAGAAATATATGCTCCGCTTGCCCTCATAGTTCCGTTTTGTTCGGAACGAGTATTGATTATATGAGCATTCTTATCCGTAACAGAGCGAGCGATAATTTGATTAGCAATATTGCGAAAGAAAATTGTTGCTTCAAAAATATTCTGTTTATTTTTGGTATTATAACCGGCTAATAATAGGAAATGCCCTTCATTATTCAAAGCTAAGCCTTCGGTAGGTGTCGGCACTCTTTCGGAGAATGATATATCGGCAAAGAAAGATGAGTATGGCGTAAATGAATATTGCAATTTGCCGCCCAGTGAACTGAATACCCTATCCAATTGGCTGTTTATTCTAACTCCTCCCGAAATATTTATTTTATCAATAGGGCGTATGGCAGTATATGCAAATGTGCCGAGAGTAAGTCCGTTCATTTCATCATTGAATAATCCTTTATCAACAGCGGAATATATTATATCACCCCCGAATTTCAATGAGAGGAAATCGCTTAATTCCTGTTCGTATTTACCGCTAATGCCGGTTTGATTGGATAGCAATTGATTGTGAGTTACCGTATCCGATTCTGTGATGGTGCCGGGTACTCTTTGTTCATAATCCGCATTAGTAAAAAATGCAGTCATAGAAACGGCTGACGAAGTATCGTCAGATAATATGGAACTGAATGTTAGGTTTAAATCATGCCGAAATAATCTTTCGTTTAGGCTGTCATAGAGTACAAAAGATTCTCGCGGATTATATATACCGGTAGATAATTCCGTATTTATACCGCCATTAGTCCCTGTGGCGTAATTATGGAAATTATCGGATAGAGAAATATTTGTTTTTTCATTTAAATTCCAACGGACGAGACCCCGTACGTTCCAAGAGTCCACCCATTGATTTATAAAATCACCACTCGAATTAATTGCTCGGAAGCCGAGAGTCATATTAACGTTTGGCATAATATTTTGGCTAAAAACACCATCGGAGCTGAGCATTGTTTTGCCTGCTTCTTCCAGCCATAGTTTTGTATATGGCGTAGCAACATTGTATCGTATTTCCTGAAGATTGACAAACACACCCGAAGAGTTGTTTGAAAAGATTACAGCATCGGAGCCAAGCATAATTTCGGCACTTTCAAAAAATTCCGTTGGGAACATATTAATATTAAATGTTCCGAAATTAGCTTCGTTTATAGGGCGATTATTGAAACGGAAGCTGTTACTCCTTGCACCTGCTCCAAATATTGATAAATTGTCATTTAGAAAGTACCCGCCTTGCGAAAGAGGATAGGAAGGCAAATTGTTTGACAATATATCGAACAATCCGAAGTAATCTTCCCAGAGTATATCTTTCTTTGTTATTTTTTTATAATAGTTGCCTTTTGTTAGGAAAACGCTACCATGATTAAATAAGGGAATAAATAAATCAACCGAATCGGCTTCAGGTGCAAGCGGTGCGGCGTTAGTTCCAGCATTCCGTAAAGAATCACTTTGATTGTGAGGGGTAGGTAATGTATTTTTATTCTTGGATTTTAGACTTTCAAATGAGCGTTTAGATTGAGCTAAAAGAGTTTGTGAAAAAACAAAAATGCTGCCAATTGTAAAAATTACAATGACAGCATTAGTATAATATCTTGATTCAATCGGAATCATTATTATTGTTCCGTTGCGTTTGCAGAAGTCTGTTCGGCGTTTCCGTTGCTTTCTTCATTTTCTCCATTTTCTTCAACATCTTCATTGTGCGATACAGTTGTAATATCAGCGATAATATCACCCGATTCAAGACGGATTAACTTAACCCCCTGAGTATTCCTACCGATTACTCTTATTGCCTTAATAGGTTGGCGAATAAGAATACCGTTCTGGGTGATTACAACAAGGTCTTGCGTATCCAATGCTGACAGCATACCAACGACTTTACCTGTTTTCTCGGTTACATTCATTGATATAACGCCTTTTGCACCACGTCTTGTCAGGCGGAAATCCTGATATTTCGTTCGTTTACCATAACCTTTTTCACCGACAACAAGAACCTGCGAATCCGGACGTTTAATAGCAATCATTGAAACGACATAATCATCATCAATCAATTTAATGCCGCGAACACCCTGTGCAGTTCTACCCATTGCTCTTACATCACCCTCGCGGAATCTACAAGCAATACCGTTCCTTGTACCAATGATAATATCATTAGTTCCATCAGTCAAGCGAGCGGCAATCAGACTATCGTTTTCCGAAAGGTTGATAGCAATAATACCGTTTGCACGTACGTGCGAGAAATATGACAATTGCGTTTTCTTAACAGTACCTGTTTTAGTAACCATAAAGATAAAGCTATCATCTTTGAATTCTTTGACAGTCAGGAATGCAGTTACAACTTCATCTTGTTGCTTAGCAATAATATTTGCAAGAGAGCGACCTTTTGAGTTCCTGCTTCCTTCCGGCAGGTCATATACTTTAACGCTAAAACATCTGCCCTTATTTGTAAAGAATAATAAGTTATGATGAGTGGCGGCTTGGAATACGTGTTCTACAAAATCCTCGCTATTAGTGCCTGCACCGCTAAGACCCCTACCGCCTTTGAGTTGTCTCCTGTAATTGGAAACAGCAGTACGTTTAATATTACCGCGATGAGTGATTGTAACAATCACATCTTCGTTAGCAATTAGGTCTTCCATAGTAAATTCTTTCGGGTCATGAACGATTTGTGTTCTGCGTTCATCTCTGAATTTTAGTGCCAAATCGGAAAGTTCATCGGAAACAATCTTTAATTGTAATTCCTTACTTGCCAAAATAGCTTTGAACTGTTCGATTTTTTGTATGATTTCTCTATATTCCTGCTGGATTTTATCCCTCTCGAGTCCGGTTAATTTCTGTAACCTCATTTCGAGAATTGCTTTTGCCTGAATTTCAGAAAGCCCGAATTTTTCTTGCAAACGTAATGAAGCGGTTTTCGGGTCGGGGGATTCTTTGATTGTCTTAATTATTGCATCAATATTATCAAGAGCAATAATAAAGCCTTCCAAAATATGCGCTCTTTTTTCTGCGGCATCAAGTTCAAATTTTGTCCTCCGAACTATAACTTCGTTTCTAAAATCAATAAAATGTTGTAGCATTTCGCGAAGTTTCAGGACTTTGGGTCTGCCGTCCACAAGTGCCAGCATTATAGCCCCGAAAGTAACCTGAAGCTGTGTATGTTTATATAGATTGTTTAGGACAACCTTTGGAATAGCATCACGTTTTATTTCAATAACAATACGAATACCGTCTCTATCGGATTCATCGCGTATGTCTGTAATATCATCTAATACTTTATTTCTGACAAGAGCGGCGATTTTCTCAATTAGAGAAGACTTGTTTACTTGATAGGGGAGTTCGTTAATTATAATTGATGTTTTTCCCGATTTTTTTTCTTCCGTAACTGCCTTAGCTCTTAGAATTATTTTACCACGTCCGGTTGTATAGGCATTTTTAACTCCCTCGTAGCCGTAAATAATACCCGCAGTAGGAAAATCGGGAGCAGGTATATATTCGATTAATTCTTCAGATGTTAAGTTAGGATTCTTAATGAGTTCAATAATACCGCGAATAATTTCCCCGAGATTATGAGGGGGAATATTTGTAGCCATACCGACTGCAATACCGCTGGCTCCGTTAATCATTAAGGTCGGGACAATTGTCGGCAATACAATTGGTTCTTGTAGAGTTTCATCGAAATTTGGACGGAAATCCACTGTGTTTTTATCAATATCGATAAGTGTCTGTGTGGCGATTAAGGACATACGGGATTCCGTATAACGCATAGCCGCCGCACTGTCTCCGTCAATAGAGCCGAAATTACCTTGGCCGCTGACCAAAGGATAACGTAATGACCATTCCTGTGCCATTCTGACCATAGAGTCATATACAGCCGTATCACCATGCGGGTGATATTTACCCAAAACTTCACCAACGAGACGGGCTGATTTTTTATACGCTTTGTTCGGTTGCATACCGAGGTCATTCATAGCATATAGGATTCTGCGATGTACAGGCTTCAATCCGTCCCGAACATCAGGAAGAGCGCGTGAGACTATTACCGACATAGAATAATCCAAATAAGAGCTCTTCATTTCATCTTCGAGAATCGTTGGAATGATTTGTTCTTTACCGTTTAGTTCCATTAGATTTATGCTGCTTTTATAATAGAAAATATTAATAAATATAACTTACAAAAATACTAAATTTTGCTGATATTTCCTTGTGAATTTTCTCTCTTTCGCTTTCAATTTGCTAATATTATCACAGGGCTAAATGAATGATATTTGCAATTTGAATGACATTATTACAAATTGATAAAAAAATGTTAAATTATTGAGGAATAATATTCATTTTGTTCAAAATCAGTCTGTAACATTTTTAAGTTTAAGGCATTTCTATAAGTGTATGAAGGACATAAAAACAGATATTACATCAGACGAAGAATTGTTTGCTCTGTATAAAAAAAAAGGAAACGATAAGTATTTTCGAGAACTTTATGACAGGTATTCGAAAAAAGTTTATGCTTACTGTATGAGGGCTGTACCTGATGCAGAGGCGGCAAGAGATGTATATCAAAAGACTTGGGCGACTATAGTTGAGAAAAAAGAAAGTTTTACAGGCGGCAGTTTCATTGCTTGGTTAATGGTCATTACCAGAAATAATTGCCTAATGGCAAAAAGAACAATGAAATACACTGATGAAATTACAGAGAATACACTTGTTGCCGATGATTTTGCAAAGAATGATTTTAAATTGAAAGAAATATTGATGAATAAAATTAAAAGTTTACCGGACGAAATGGCAGAGATTATTTTGCTAAAATATTATGATGAATTTTCTTATAAGGAAATAGCAGATGTGCTTAATATTGAAATGTCATTAGTCAAGGTAAGATTGTTCAGAGCTAAAAAATTGCTCTCCAAATCGCTTGCTTTTTTGAAGGAGAATCGCTATGAATAGAGATGAACTAATAATGAAATATTTTGATAAGGAATTGAACCAACAGGAATTAGAACAATTCAATATGTTGCTCAATACTGATAAATCCTTCAAAGAGGAGGTCAGATCTCTTGCAGAGGTTGAGAATGCTCTCAAAAGTTTTGCTCCGGCTATCACCCTTGATGACGAAGGTTTCTTAACAAATGTCGGTAATAAAGTAACAGGACACAAACAGCCTGTTTCGCATTCGGGCGGCCTTGCCGCTTCTGCAAATTCGATTAAAATGTTTATGACATCGGCTATTGTTATCACCGGTATAGCTGTTCTATCATTTGTCGGATATAATCAATATTTTTCTAAAAATGAAGAAAACACAAATCAAATTAAAGTAGAGAAACAAATTGAGCAAAATTCTAATGAAATACTAATTGAGGACACAAAAGCTAATGACGCTGTTAAACTCCATACAGAAAAGCCAATTGTGAAATCAATTAAATCAGATGAGGAAAAAATAAATTCAGATGAACAAGCCAAACCAGACGAAATTGTGCAACCTCTAAAACATCCGCAACGTATTGACGGTGAGATGCAAGGAACAATTATGGATAATAATCCTGTAAAAAATAACGAGATTATTGCTAATCTTCGGAATGAGTTGCAAGGATTCCATAATTCGGGTGATGTGTTGAATGAGGTGTGGACTTTGAAACGTCTCGGTGTTTTCTACGGACAGTTGAATAATTACACTCAAAGCAATAAGTATTTAAATCAAGCATTGAGTTTGTCCAGTAAATTGCAAGTTGCTACTCTCCAAGCAGAAATTTATGGTGAACTTGCTTATATTAATTTTAAGCAAGGAATGAAGACGAAAGCTGATGAATATAAAAATAAATGTTTGCTTATACTGAATGCAAATTCGTCAAAGAGAGCAAAGTATTGGTTGAGGAAATTTAGAAAATTCTAATCTGATAGCATATAAAAAAAAACGGGGCTGTCTGTCAAAGGTCAGTCCCGTTTTTTAATTTATGCGGAAGATATTATTCTGCAGTTTCTGTTTTCTTCTTATTCATAAGAGAAATAACTTTTCCATCAGCAAATTCGACTTCGAGAACTTGCCATTGAGCAAACAATGTTTTCGGGGCAGTCTCAAGAATTTTTCTGATTTGTGCTACGTTTTTCATAGCGTTGCTTTGTGAAATCTTTGCAAGAATGATTGACTCTTTGCCTGATGGGATTTTCACTGTTAAATTAACATCAAACAGACCCATAATGCGTTTCTTGTTTGTAAAGAAATTCAAACGACCGAAAATTCTGGTAATCTCTTTTGGCGACCTGTTCTTGACATAAATTTTATATCCTAAAATTCCGGTTGTATTTGTTGTGTCCGGTATCCAGCCAATATAACGTGATGTTATATTGAGTGCAATTGATGTGTTGATAAATTTATTTACAGAATTCTTTTTAAGAAGTTCTCTGCGGGTTTCGATAATACTTTCTAATGATTTACCTTCGAGTGAATCAAGACGGTTTATATTGCCCGTAATACCTGCATTAAACAGTTCAATCTCTTCTCTGCTCAAATCAGCATCGTTTCTGATTTTCTCAATCAGCTCGGGTAAATTATTCACGCTAAACTGCTCTTTGAGAATAGGTGATTCTTTCTTTTGTTGGCAAGCGCTGAATACGAATGCCATTGCGATAACAAGTGTCATCAGAATTTTTAAGTTGTTCCTCATTATAACTCCAATTAGATAAAAAAATTATTTAAAAATAACTTACAAATTTAAGATATTGTGATAACTTATACAATTATTTTATTGTCATAGACTTAATAACTCCATATCGAAGTCCTTTTGTGCTTACGATAATTTCGTATTTGCCGATTGCGCGCAGAGCTTCGAGCAAGATAATAGTTCCGGCAGTAATAACATCGGCACGCTTCCTATGTATTTCCAAATTATTAACTAAATAATCTAAGTCATTAGAGAGAAAAGTAGTTAATACTTCTTCAATATCGCTTATGCTTAGTATCCTACCGTTAATTATTTCTTCATTGAATTTTCGTTCTCCGAGTAAAACCGAAGCAATAGTAACAGGCGTTCCCGCAACGGCGTATATCTTTTTACTGTTGAATACTTTCAATTTATCGGCAAATTCATCTCGTATTGCATTTCTAATTGATTTCACCATTGTCGGTGTGGGCGGGTGATACGGCAGAAATTGTTCGCTGAGTTTAATTGCACCGAGTTTTAAGCTAATACGATTTATGATTTTATCATAACTTCCTATAATAAATTCAGTAGAACCTCCACCAATGTCAATAACAGTACTTTGTTCTCTATCCTCCACAGTCCCGATAAAACTAAGTGATGCTTCTTCTTCACCGGAAATAATTTGAAAATCACCATTAATAACATTTTGAAATTCAGCAATGACCTCCTGCGAGTTGTTCGCTTCGCGCATTGCACTTGTAGCAACAATCCTTATTTTTTTAACGTTTTCCGATTTACATATTTCGGCATATTCGGATAAGATTGTGCAAGCCCTCCCAATTGCCGCCGGACAAATGCCGCTTGTCTTGCTTAGATTTTCACCGAGCCGGGCAATGCGATGCTCATCGCGTATTGAATGAATTTTGCCACTATCATCAATAGTCGCTATATGAAGCAAAATAGTATTAGTGCCTATATCAATTGCGGCGACATTTTGTTCCATTATTTTTGTTCCGGTTTGAAATGTACGGCAATCCATTCATCTTCGCGTAAGGTTTTAATATGTTTGAACCCTGCGTCTTTTGCAGATTCATAAAGTTCTTCTTCGTCATATTTAAGAACGCCCGAAACGAGTAAATCACCGTTTGAATTTTTTAGTGAACGGCGAAATAGGGGGAAGGCACGTTTCAAAATATGTGTGTACATATTTGCGGCGATAGCATCGGCTTCCGGTAAGTCCAGTTTGAAAATATCAGCTTGTTCTATCTCAATTTGTTCGCTGCAATTATTCATTGCGATATTTTCGATTGAATTTTCGACAGACCAAATATTATTGTCAAAAGCAAAAACGCCTTTTGCTCCGAGTTTAATTGCCAAAATAGCAAGGACGGCTGTTCCGGTTCCGGCATCAATCCAGTAACTGTCCGGTTTGACGAGGTTTTTCATCAGTTGGCAGACTAGTCTTGTTGTTGCATGATGACCTGTACCGAACGACATTTTCGGGTCAATCAAAATCTTAATATTATGTTCGAGTGAGTCTGCATGCCAAGATGGAGTGATAGCAATTTCGTCATCAATGACAATAGGTGTAACACTTTTCTCCCATTCCTCGTTCCAATTCTTTTCCTCAAGTTTCTCTGTCTTTATAATTTTTGCATCAGGGGAGAGGACGGAAAGAATATCAATCAATTTTTGGCGCAGTTTTTCATTATATTTTTCAGCCGGAAAACAGATAATTACTTCGTCAAGTCTCTCCTCAATTCCGACAATCGGGAAGTCATATAAAAAAGAACCGAGAATTTCATAAAATTCTTCGTAGATTTTTACGTATATATTTATGTAGTTCTTTGAATTGTTCATACTTAAAATAAATTAATTTTTTTTGGAAACAATTTGAATTATCTTGCAATTTAGACAATCGTTGTAAACTAAACAAAGTTTTTTAATGGATAAGAATAAGTTGAGGGATAAACTATCCAAAATAAAATTAATTGTGTTCGATGTTGATGGCACAATGACCGACGGCAGATTGTATTATTCTGCAAACGGTGAAGAATTGAAAAGGTTTTCGGTTAGGGACGGTTTGGGTGTAATTCTTTTGCATTTGGCAGGCTTCAGGACTGCAATAATAACAAGTGAAAATTCACCTATTGTTACGGCACGTGCCAAGAAACTTAACATCAAGCATGTGATTTTGGGTTCGCGTCAGAAAACAATTGCACTGACTAAATTGGCTAATGAATTGAATATTGATTTTGAGAATATTGCTTTTGTCGGGGACGACTTGAATGATTTGGAAGTTTTAAAAATTGTTGGATTTGCCGCCTGCCCTCAAAATGCAGTAAGCGCAGTTAGGGCTGTAGCTGATTTTGTTAGTACTTACGACGGCGGCGCCGGAGCAATTCGAGAAATTGCAGAGAAAATACTGTTGTCACAAAATAAATCTGTATCATTACCGGATAACTGGTAAAAGAAAGGAGTAAACATTATGGGAAAAAGTGAAAATAATTATTGGAAAGGTTTCTTTGCGGGAACTTTGCTAGGCGGGATAGCAGGTGCCGTTACGGCTTTGTTGCTTGCACCGAAAAGCGGAAAAGAACTAAGACGTGATATCGCCGATAAGTCTTATGAATTATACGATAAGGCTTCCGATTATATGTCCGTTTATAGGGAAAATGTAGATAGTGTCGTTACCGATACCGTGAATGAAGGCAAAGAAAGGGCTAATAGCATTATTAATTCTGCACGCGAACAGGCAGACTCGCTCCTGAGAAATGCAGAAGAAGTATTTAGCTCTGCAAAAAGCAAAGCCGGTAATGTTAAAATTTCTATAGAAGACAAAGTGGAAAATTTGAAAGATGCCGCAAAAGCAGGTGCTGATGCCTTCAAGAGTGAATACAAAAATAAATAGGAGATGTAAAGATGGAATTATCTCTTGATATTCGTATCCTTATTTATATTCTTGTTTTTGCTATTACTATATCGGCAGTCTATTTAATATTTATTATGAAGAAAATATCATCTCTGCTTGATGATACTGCTGTTAGTATTGATGAGCTTTCAAAAAACGTATCTGCTACTCTGGATAGCATTGATACGGATTTAAGCGAACTCAAAACGAAACTTGTTGATTCTCTTGATGGTGTTGATGAATTGACAGATAATTTAATTACAACTACTAAGAGTATGAATAACGGTATTGAGAGGACTTTCAATGTGGTTGAACCTGTTGAAAATCTTGTTAATACTGTGGTGAATAGAGTTTATTCACCCTTAAATCAGTTGGCTACTGTTATTTCCGCCTCTTCAAAGGCTGTGAATATGTTTATTGATGTGTTCACACGTAAGAAAAAAAGATAGCGAAAGAAAGAAAAAAGCCGCTCGAATGAGCGGCTTTTTTTTATATATCGAAAATATCTTTAATATGAGTAAGTTCATCGTAGTTCGTAAAGTCGAAATGTATTGGCGTTATTGAGACATATCCTTCGTTTATTGCCACATCATCGGCATCAATCGTATCATCATTAATAATGTATTTACCTGAAAACCAATAATAATCACGTCCGAACGGGTCTATCCTCTTCTCATAAAAATCCTCCCAAGAGGAATTGCTATGGTGAGTAATTTTAAGTCCTTTGATTGTGTCATTAGATAAAGCAGGGACATTTACATTCAGAAGCGTACCTATCGGCAGAGGGTTTGATAGAAGTTTTTTGGCAATCAATTTGGCGTAACCGGCCGCTATCGTGCAGTCATCTTTTAAATTATAAGAAGCTAACGATATTGCAATAGAAGGGATACCCAACAGCATACCCTCAGTTGCGGCGGAAACTGTGCCGGAGTATAAGATATTTACCGAAGTATTTTGTCCGTGGTTTATTCCCGAAATAACTAAATCGGGTTTGCGTTTCAAAATTGACGAAATAGCAAGTTTTACGCAATCGGCAGGAGTGCCATTAATTGCATTACCTTTCATTTTCTTACGCTTGAATTTAGTTATTCGTAGCGGTTGTGCGACAGTAAGAGAATGCCCGACTGCACTTTGTTGTCTATCCGGAGCGGCAACTACTACATCACCTAATTCTTTCATTGCTTCTGCAAGTGCATATATACCCGGAGAATCAATGCCGTCATCATTGGAAACAAGTATTAACGGTTTATTAGTTGTCATTTTCGCTAATTGAATAATCTCATTATATCATTATAAAACACATAAGCCATTAACGCCAATAGTAAGAAAATACCAATATTCTGCACCGCAATTTTGAATTTTAAAGGTAGTTCCTTACCGATAATAGCCTCAATAATAATAAATACAATATGCCCGCCGTCAAGTGCCGGCAATGGCAGTATATTAATAATTGCCAAGGTGATTGAGAGCATAGCAATGAAATTCAAAAATGCCTCGGCACCAAGTTGGGCATAGTCTCTTGCTCCTTTTGCAATCATTATCGGACCGCCTAAGGATTCTTTTGCAGATATATTACCTTTGAATATTTGTTTAATCGAATTAATAAACATTGTGCCGAAGTTTACAGTCCTTTTGGCACCTTCGGCAAGAGAGCCGAATAAGCCGTAGCTTTCGTTTATGATTTTAGATTTATTTGCTATGATAGGAGCAAAACCGATTTTACCCGTTTCGTCAACTTTTACATTTTTTGTAAACAACTGTCCGTTACGTTTCCAAGAGAGTTTTACTTCATCGTTCTTGTGCTGTTTTAATATACCTGTTAATTCGGTAAAGGCATTGATTTCTTCATCATTAACCGAAATGATAGTATCTTTATTCAGCAAACCCGCTTTTTCCGCATTACTGTTTGGTAGTACATTACCGATAACGATGAGAGTATTTTCCGGAACTAATCCCAAAGTCATTGAGCCTGTCATTGCTTTTAATAATTGTTTTCCGTCAGCATTTAATTTGATTCTCTCATTGTTTCTATTAATCACAATTGAGCGGGTATCGCCCAAATCTTCGAGAGCAATTTTCTCAAGGACTTGGTCCCAAGATTTTACGGAAGAATTATTTATTTTGATAATTTTATCGCCGGCTTGAATGCCAATCATCTGGGCAAGTGAACTATCCTGAACAAATCCGACAGTAGTAGTCTGCAAGATTGTTTTACCTTCTATTAAACTGATGCCTGAATATATAGCAAATGCAAGAAGAATATTCATAATGACGCCGGCACTAAGTACGAATAATTTTTGCCAAACATTCTTTGAGCGGAATTCCCATTCCTGTGGCTCGGTTTCCACCCAATCAGTGTCCATACTTTCGTCCACCATTCCGGCGATTTTCACATAGCCGCCGATAGGGAAGGCACTAACTCGATAGTCGCAGTGTCCGTTCCCGTTCCAATCTTCCGGTAATTTGCCGAATGAAAAACCGTCAATTCTATTATATCCGAAAAGGCGTGGCCCCATACCGAAAGCAAAAGTATCTGTACGCATTCCGCTTAGGCGTGCCGCAAGGAAATGCCCCAATTCATGGATAAATACTAATATTCCGATTACAATTATAAAATAAAATAAGCTGCTTAAAAATTCCATATCTCTATCCGCTTTTTAATTTTTTTCTAATAAATTAAAGATTTTACAAATTTTCTTGTTTCTTTATCTGTCTCAATTATTTCATCAATAGTAGGATTAGTAATAATATCCATACTATTCAAAGTCTTTTCCGTAACGCTTGATATGCCGTTAAATTTGATTTTTTGATTGAGAAAAGCATTGACTGCAATTTCATTAGCGGCATTAAGAATCGTAGGTGCTGTACCGAATTTTTCAAGTGATTCATAAGCCAATCGCAAAGAGGGATAACGATTGAAATCCGGCTGTTCGAATGTTAGAGTCGTTACATCTTTGAAATCAAGTTTTTTGAAATTATACTTTTTCCTCTCGGGCAAATTCAAAGCATACGAAATCGGTATTCGCATATCGGGCATTCCGAGCTGTGCCTTCACCGACCCGTCAATAAATTCGACAAGCGAGTGAATAATAGATTGCGGGTGAATCACTATTTCAATTTGTTCAAAATCAAGTCCGAACAACCAATATGCTTCAATAAGTTCAAAGCCCTTGTTCATCATTGTTGCGGAATCTATCGTGATTTTATTACCCATGGACCAGTTGGGGTGTGCAAGTGCCTGCTCAACAGAAATGCTTTCAAATTCTTCAAGTGGCAGGGAGCGGAATGGTCCTCCTGATGCAGTCAATATTATTTTACTTACTTCATCAATCGACTCACCGACAAGGCATTGCAAAATAGCACTATGCTCGCTGTCAATCGCACGTATTTTTACATTATACTTCTTTGCCTCGCTCATAATAACCGAACCGGCACTGACAAGTGTTTCCTTGTTCGCAAGTGCAATATCATTTCCGTTTCTTATAGCAGACAAAGTGGGGACAACCCCCGCAAAACCTACTAATGCGGAAATTACAAGGTCATTAGTCGTATCCGATGCCGCTTCGATGAGTCCTTCTATTCCGAATAATATCTTGCCTTTGAATGATGTATTAGACTTAAACTCATTAAATGCTTTGTCATCAGTTATAACAACGCCCTTAGGTTGATATTTTTCAATTTGTTGAGCAAGAATATCGATACGTTCATTAGTGGTCAAATATCTAACATTGAATTGTTCCAAATGATGGTTAATAACTTCTAAAGTCTGCACACCGATTGAACCGGTAGAACCAAGTATTGAAACTGTTGTGCTTTTGCTCATATTAGCTTTTTTTATATTCATTTGTTATATCTTTTTTTTGTCTTGCCGATTCGATTTTAAAAGTATCAATCGGAATGTTCTCGTCTTGCACCAATTTGATTTTCACAAAGTATTTTAGCATTAGTCTTGACATTCGCGATAGGGCGCCTTCCGTCAGATATGCCGCAATATGAGGGTGAACAATCAAATTGATTTTGAACTCACGTGAATGTATTCTGAAATTTTTAAGCCAACGCTCTATTGTGTTGAACAGAACGGATTTCGATGCAATTCGTCCGGTGCCATGACATACAGGACAGGTATCGGTCAATTTTTCGGAAATATTCTGATTGATGCGTTGTCTGGTTATTTGAAGAATGCAGAGTTCAGTAAGAGGATAAACTACCGTTTTAGAGCGGTCTCTACTCAATTCACGCCGCATTGTATCGAATATTTTCTTCTTATTCTCTCTTTTGTAAACATCAATAAAATCAATCAAAATCATTCCTGCCATGTCTCTTAGTCTTACTTGACGAGCAATTTCATGAATGGCTTCGAGATTTGTTTTCATTGCGGTATTTTCCTGACGTTTTTCCGATGTGGATTTACCGGAATTGACATCAATTACATGCATTGCCTCTGTTTGTTCCAGAACAATAGAACCACCCCCGTGCAGATTAACTTTTGTTTTATATGTTTGCTCCAATTCCTTTTCGATACCGAAAGCGTCAAAAATCGGTCTCTTTTCAGAATAAAGTTCAATCTTATCCAAAAGATTGGGGGAAGACCACTTAATATAGCCACTAATTTCCTTGAACAATTTCTTGGAATCAACATGAACTTTTTCAATATCCTTATTAAATAAATCTCGGATAACGCTTGTTGCAAGTTCCATATCGTTATAAAGCAAAGTAGCACCATCGGCTATCTTGATTTTTTGTTCAATTTCACGCCAAGTTTTAACGAGTTGCTTCCAATCTCTAATAAGTTCTTTTTCATTCTTACCGCGAGCCGCTGTTCTGATAATACAACCCGAGCCTTTGGGTAGTGCCGTGCGAGCCAGATATCTCAGTCTCTTTCTTTCCTTGAAAGATGATATTTTCTTTGATATACCAATAATATTTTCAAATGGTAATAGTACTACATAGCGTCCTGGCAGTGATACTTTTGTGGTTACTTTCACTCCTTTCGAGCGATATGCTTCCCTAACGATTTGGACAATAATCTTCTGGTTTTCTTCAAGATTAATGTCAATAGGTCCGTTACGTTTTGTATAGAATACTGTCTGTGAAGTTTCAAATGATTTTTTATTATCAATCGATTTTTCGTCGTCTTCATCATCGCTAATATTTATTTCATCAAAAACATCTTCGTAATCGTCCGGCTCGTTTGACATTTCCTCGTCATCGGGCTTGTCTTCCTCATCTGTAATAAAATGCTCATAGGAGGAATCCTCGACATCTGAAAAATGCAGAAATGCGTCCTGACCGAAGCCAATATCTACAAAAGCCGCATTAAGCCCGGGGACGACTTTTTTTACACGTCCCAAGTAGATATTACCAACAGAACGTTCCTTATCGGGTGTCTCAATGAAAAATTCCGCTAACTTTCCATTCTCTGTAATTGCAATTCTTACTTCATTCAATGCGGAATTGATTACAATTTCTTTCCTTATTTTTTTGCCTTTACTCAATCTATAATTTCTTTTGTTTTTATTATCTATTATTAGACGAATTAGTTCTATATTAATCTAACAAATAAAAAAAAGGTCAAGTTTACCGTGGCGCACTGAGAACAAACTTACCGTTGCTTCCTTCCGGACCTGGCGGGGTTGGGCTTGTCTTAGTCGCACGGGACTTGACCCGAATACAAATTTAGGAATATTTTGCTCAAAATGCAAATTTTGTTTTTCAATTTCGGGGAAAATGCTTAATTTTGTATTCTTATTTGATGCGCCAGTAGCTCAGCTGGATAGAGCATCAGCCTTCTAAGCTGAGGGTCACAGGTTCGAATCCTGTCTGGCGTACAAAAAAAGAGCCGTTTTTGACGGCTCTTTTTTTATTTATATATATTGCTGTATTATTGCAATACTCTGTTTACTGCGGCGAGGAATGTGTCATAATCACGCATTCCAACTATTGTTTCTGCAATCTTTCCGTCTTTACCGATGATATATGTTGTTGGTACAGCATTGATACCGCCGTAGCGTCTTACAATATCATTCGAGGAATCAATAAACAGATAATAGGGCATATTCTGAGATTTTGCAAAATTTTCTACTTTTTTCAGTGCTGATGTAGGATTACGTTCCAAAGCAATACCAATCATTAAAAAATCTTTGCCTGCTAAATTTTTACTTAATTTTACCAAATCGGGAATTTCCATTCTGCACGGTGGGCACCAAGTTCCCCAGAAATTGAGTAGAACTACTTTTCCTTTTGTAACATCAGCAAAAGAAAAATCTTTGCCGTCTTCCTGCCATTTGAAATCTACCGCTTTACCTTTTCCCGGTGCTGCTCCTACGCTTGATATAGCATAGACTTTGGTTTGCACGGCATTGTCTTCGCTTGCTTCGCTTGTCGCTTGCTCGCTAACTGAACCGCTTGTGTTTGATAAAGCCAGGTCTGTTCCCGCTTTTACTTGCTCTTTATTATTTTCGCCGCAGGAAATCATCAATGATGTTGCGACTACCATTATTGTTGCCAATGTAATAATTCTTATTACCTTCATTTAAAAAGTCCTTTATATTAAAATTATTAAAAAAAATATTTTTATTCTTTAACGTAAATATATTTTTTATATTTGATAATATTACGAAATAGAACTATTATTTTTCCCGTTTATTGTTTCTTCGGTTTCCGAGTTAGTATATTTTCCTGCTTTGTTTTTACTTCTATATCGGAAAATAGGAATGAAAAAACCGAGAACTATTGCAATTACTCCCAGCCAAACAAGATTGATGAAAGGCTTGAATGTAGCATCTACATAGAATACTTCTTTGAATATCATCAGCTCTATTTCAGTTTGCGACATTTCTTTCTTAGGAGTAAAGCCTGTTACCATAATCTGTAAATCTGTTCCGGGTATCGGACGGGGAATTGGGTTCATCTTGTTTTCTTTCATATCCATTTCCATCTCCAGTGTGTCAAGCCTTATATTGTCATACATATTATAGCTAACAATAACGCCGAATTTTTGAGGCTTACTTACTCCCGATGCTTGATGTGAGTGGGACATATTGAAAGTTAAAAATTTAACTACTATGTTAGTGTCAAAAGAAACTTTTACGGACTGTCCTTTTACTAGTACGGGTGCGGGTTCCATCTTCTCGAAGTCCCAATTTTTAGGCGAAATATACAAATCTTTGAGGAAATATCTTTTTATACCCGGTTCAAAATAGGGGGTTTCATAATTGTTGAAATCACTCCAATAGACAACGGGAGAAACATAATCAACACTTCCTTTGCCGTCATCTATTTTAATAACATACTCGTATTTCTCTCTGTCCTTAAAATTCTTTTCTATCTGATTTTTCTTAATAAGTGAATATTGATAATCGTCATTAATAACAGTTTGCCCCATTCGCAGGGCTAATGGTTTTGTTTCGGAATACGTGCCGGAAGCAATGGCTCCCAAAATCAATGCCGATAGTCCCAAATGTGCGATAAAAGTGCCGGTGATTTTGGGATTCTTAAATATATTCCTGACTAATAAATCAATATTAATAAATAATGAAAACCAAGCAGACCAACCAAGTAACAAATAGGGGATACTTCTAATTCCCATAAAATATGAAACAACTGCGGCAATTATGCTCAATATTAAATGTATAGATATTTTTTTGAATACATTCTTCCATTTGGATTTTTTCCATACTAAAAAGATTGAAACTGCATTTAGAAGAAGAATAAACAGTACTATCGGAGTCGAGAATTGGTCGTACTGCTT
>Ga0256846_1000400_pt1 | contig 17975 bp, 36 predicted proteins | sample TevniametaG_FD_189098 | JGI IMG/M metagenome (GOLD analysis project Ga0256846, IMG submission 189098) | Tube worm associated microbial communities from hydrothermal vent at the East Pacific Rise, Pacific Ocean - Tevnia | ecosystem: Host-associated > Annelida > Integument > Unclassified ...
AGCAGGCACGCCCGTAGGAGCGGCAGCAGGCACGCCCGTAGGAGCGGCAGCAGGCACGCCCGTAGGAGCGGCAGCAGGCACGCCCGTAGGAGCGGCAGCAGGCACAACAGGTGTTGCGCTAGCTCCTTGAGGTAAAGGATGATCTGTATTACCAAACGCTTCTTCAGGATTTCCGCCAGATGCGCTAACAATAATTTGTCCGTATCCTACGTGTTTAAACATGTTAGGATTAAAATATAAACCACCATCATTATTGTTGTGAGCTTTAATAGTAACGTTAGGCACTACGTAATCACCACAATGAACTTCGTTTTCAGTCATTTGACGATAAGCACCATTTTCATATTTATAAACTCCAGGTGCAAATGCTTGTGTAGAAAATTTTACAACCCAATGACCAGGATATCCTTCTCTAGTATTATAAGGAACGTTACTACCTTTAGGACAAGCAGGGCTATCCCCGTCAATAACTTTCCAAGAAAACTCAGGGGGTGTCCCGTTAGGATATAACGTTGCAGCTTCTTGTTGTAAAAGTGGCCATACAGAATTGTTAAATTCTTCTTTAGGAAAAGCTATAGAACACCTCCATTGATAAATAGGTTGTCCATCTTCACCTATGATAGGTTTTCTACTATGAAAGTCTGTTTTCACTTCTTTTTTGGCAGGGTTTCCGCTTACAATTCTTCCTACCGGAAGGTTTAATTTTTCAATAGTCATTTGATAAAGTCTCCTTATAAATTTTTAAGTGGTTGGTCACCTATTATAGAGCAGGTAACCGGTTGCTCTCCGTTAATTGTATAACTTACAGGAAAATAAATTCCTGCCATTGCTGCTAATCCGTTATTAGTGTTCATAATAATTCTCCTGTATAGGTGTTAATTTTTCAAATATAAGCTTTTCTGGCAAAACATTTTTACAAAAATATCCGTTTGCGAAAGAAACAGATCCTTTCCAAGCATCTAGTTCTCTTCGTGTATAAAAATTTATTCTTCTATCAAAACCAAGATATTCTAATCCGTTTTCAATATATAATGGAACACGATTAACTGCTTGTAATGCGTTTTGCGGAAGTAATATTGCGAAAGGAATATTTAGTTCATATAATTTTTTTAATACCTTTGTTTTACAAGAAAAAGGTGGGTTACTAACAATACAATCAATATTTTTAGGGGTTTTCATTTCAAAGAAATCTTCACCTTTAACAGAGATGTGGGTGGCAATAACAACAAATTCGTTTGCTTTTAAAATTCTTACATATTGAGAATCTAATTTATCAAAAAGACACCATATATTTTTATACCCACGTGCTCTTAGATAAGGGATGATAGGTAATATCCCATAACGTGGAGTTAGACATTCATCACTTTCTTTACAAGTACTAGCTTGTAAATATCCTTTATTCATTCTTCTTCTCCAATAGAACAATCAACTTTTTTAAGTTCTTTTGCTATCTCTAATAAATTATTTGCCCATAATATATCATAGATATATATTTCAAAAACATCACTTTCTGCGTCATGTGTATATTCAAAACTAAAGTCATTACAATTTTTAATATATAGGTTTAAGAAGTCTGAACATTGTTCATGAGACTTAAATTTTATTGTTAAATCACATAATGCAACACTATTATTATTTATTTATCATCTCCCAAAGTATCAATACACATAAAAACGATTTCTGCCATATGGTAAGACCAACAATCTTCTGCTTCACAATCAGTTTCCCCACATATACATCCACAAAATTGATCGGCATATTCTTTAATTTCCTTTAATTTTTCAGTAAGTCTTCTAATTTCTTTATTACTATGTTTGGCTTGGTCTATTAGATTTTGCCCCGTTACTGTCAAATCCCAAACCTTTTCGTCCAGTTCTTCAAGTTTATCTGCGGCCTCTGCTATAGCTGCGTTAGCCACACCGTCATCACTTTGTATTTCTTTACTTAGTATTCTAAGAGCACTAATCAATGTTTCTGTACTTGATCTAGGGTATGATTGTTCAGCTTTAACATTAACAAAGTTTTCTTGTGCTATTAGTTTGTCTATCAAGTCTTTGTCTTTATCAGTCATAAGTTTTCCTCCCTTTATTTTTAGAAATTCTTGTTTCATATCCTCTAATTGATAGTAATAAGGCCATACAACACGCTGTTAATTTATGTTTATAACTGGCAACAAATAAACTATCTCTAGTAGTTCCATAAATAGGTTTAATTGCTATTACTCTATACATTTAATTTCACTATAAAATGTAGAAGGAGGGACGTTTAATACATGTGCTAAAGACAATAGTTTGCTACCAGAGATATTAGGATTTTTATTTTCAAGTTCCCAAATATAACTTTTACAAGAACCTATTTTTTTAGCTAATTGTTCTAAGGTAAGATTCTTTGATTTTCTTAATTTCTTTAATATTTTACCTTGAAATTTCATTTTCTTCATAGTTAATTTCTCTTTATTTATTGTGGTCATTTTACTATCCTTTCAAATTCAATTACCCAAAGCCAAGGGTTTGTCTTCCATGATCCTTCGCCGTTAATACTTTCCCAAAGATGTTTAAATGCTTGTTTTACATTTGTAAATTTTGTTTTTTTACCATTACAAATCGGGTGGTTTTCTTCATTCTTCAACCATTCCTCAATACCTTCTGCGTAACAATCTTCGTCTGAAATATCCTGTAAGCGCTCAACACGAATATTTATTATTTTAAGCTGTATTCTTGAATCTTGACGTGACATGTGTACAGATGGCTTCCATTTAAAATTTTTAGTTTTTTCATAATCAGCCCTATAAAGAATTTGTCCTCTTTGTTTTCTAAATGTCTCACGCACCCACAACTCATCTCCTATCTCTCCGTATCGGCATTTGATAAATTTTTCGGCTGGACCATATTCTTTAAAAACACCGCGGAAAGATACACACCCTTTTGGTGTAAAGCACGTATATCCGGCTCTTGTGCACCAATCAGGTATATGCTTAACAATCCGCCTTGTTTGCGTTTTTTCACCTGCAAGAATAGCGTTAATCATTGGTGCATTAAATAATATTGGTCGTTCTTTCATCTCAACTTCTCCAAGCTTCTAATGATTGATAATACCATTCATGTAAGAAATCACGCTTTGCAAGTATCTTTGTGTAATGAACATCTTTGTTATGTGCCATATGCCATAACCAAATTGCTCTTCCGGATCTTCCGTTACCGTCCATGAACGGGTGGAGATCTTCATAAAAGTTATGAGCAAAATAAATTGAGAAAGTTCCTGTGTTTACATCTTTTAGAAACATTTTTAATTTACTTCTAATATGTTCACCGCCTTTTGGTAGTTTATAGCTACCGATACGAACATTCATGCCCTTTTTATCACGTAGCTTTGCGCCGGATATTGCACAAACAAAGTCACTCACGTTTTCAACTGTTAGCTCTTTTTGTTCTAATAACTCTCTATGAGCGACAATATCTTTTTGTAATTCTTCTTCGTTACGATTAATGCCTTCAATTACATTACTTTGTATTATGAACTTTTTTAGTAAATTCAGTTCCATAATATCTAGTAACTGTTCATCGCCCATCATCACTTAAATCTCCCATGTCTTAGGTTGTTCAATATAATCAGGAACAATCTTATCAATGCTACGATCAACAATGTTACAAGCTACATCAACAGTATTTTGTAGTTCTTGACGATATGTTAGACGTGAAGTGCTATCGTGTGTAAGTTTAAGATATGATGCTACAGCAATTATTGATCCAAAGGTTTGTTCTAAAGTTTTTTGATCTACAACCATACGGGATAAATCACCTTCTCTATTTTGAGACCATTCGATTAAAAGGTTTTGCGCGTGTTCACACGAACGGTTAAAGAAATCGTCTTTGTTATCATTTGCTCTAGCGCGTTTATTAAATTCTCTTTCAAGTTTCATAGTGTTTATTGTACCTCCTCATTCTCAAGACATAATTTAAATTCAGTTTCCATTGTTTTAATGTAATCACTTTTTTCCATTATTTGAGCAGTGAATGTCATATTTAAAAGATTTGAAAGAGCATATTGATATATGTATTTATCTTCTTTTAAATTGCGTTTTGCAACAATATTTAACAAAGCATCTAAAAGCTCTATTATATCTTCTTCAAATTCTTTTTTAAGTTTCATGTTTATTCTTTCTTTTGTTAATGACGGTGCTACTTTGCAAGTTAGTATTGATTATTTCCAACTCATCACTCCGTAGAGCGATGCTTCACTCCAAAGTAGCACCGTAAGATTGTTTATTAGTTTCTTCTAAGATCCCATAGCATATTTCTCCACCTTCTTTTTTACAGCATGTTATGGTTTTGTCCTTATCTGTTATTTCTCTCCAATTACAAACACCAGCAAAGATACGTAAGCCTGTTTTCATAACTCCACCAATGTTTATTGATAGACCTACACAACGTCCTTGTTTTACAGAAGAATCACTACCTATCTTTTGATACTCACCTATCTTTTGATACCTACCTATCTTTTGAAATTCGCCTATCTTTTGATACCTACCTATCTTTTGAAATTCGCCTATCTTTTGATACCTACCTATCTCTTGAGACCCACCTATCTTTTGAAACCAATTTATCTTTTGATACCAACCTATCTCTTGATATCTACCTATCTCTTGATACTCACCTATCTTTTGATACTCACCTATCTGTTGACAGCCGCCTATCTCTTGAAATTCGTCTATCTTTTGATACCTACCTATCTTTTGATAACTACCTATCTTTTGAAATTCGCCTATCTTTTGATACCTACCTATCTCTTGAGACCCACCTATCTTTTGAAATTTTCTAACTATAATAGAGTTTTCAGCTTCCATCCAACCAGTCACAATATTAAAACCATTTATAGTTAATTTATTATTAAGTTTAACTTCTAGATTTCCTTCGATAATCAAATCGTCTTCTATAATATAATCGCCATCATCAAGTTGCTTCAAACCTTTATAGTCTTTATCAATTACTATTGTTTTCATGATCTTCCAATTCCTTCCAATTTAAAATAATTATATCTTCGTTCTCTTCAATAGTTTCATCAACCTTGGTAATCACTTTACTTAATTCCTCAACATCTTTTATTGTTTTAGGTTCTGTTTTAATTTTAGCTAAATAAGCATGTCCGAAACCTTGAGTATGTACATATGTGATATATAAACCCATCTTTTATCTATTCCCTATTTATAAGTTCCAAAGTCACATTCTGGACGTTCTGGAAAATCCTCGTCAAGTTTAAGCAAATCAAGCTCATATAATCTGTTAAGTGCTGCAATTATTCCTGCTCTCTGGGCGTGTTGGACTACATCTAAATTATCTGTAGGAATACAGTCTTTAACTATTTGATCCTTTAATTCTCTTAGTGTCATTTTCTAATCCTTATTGTTTTTTCTATATTAAAGGGTGTGGCTGGCAGGACTCGAAACCTGCTATTTTATACTGTTTGTGCACCAACAGTAAATGGTGTTGTAACTTCGGACTTTCCGGTTTTTATACCTTCTCTTCAATGGCTCACCAAACCAAAGATACTGTTCTGGATTTTTCTTGGCTAGCATCCTCGCACGTCCTAATGTGTCCTTCCACATCGCAGCCACATATTTATTAACTCCTTATTAAATCATAAATAAATAAACATGCTATCATAGTACATACTCCTGTAAAAGCTCCTACAAAGCCATAATATTCTTTAAGAAATGCTATGACAGATAACCAAATGAACACCACCGGAAGCCAGCTTATAATTTTTAAATTGTCGTTCATTTTTTAATAAACCTTCCTGTTTTTGGATCTCGTTTTGGGAGTTGTGATTTTAATGACATTATTCTTATTTTCATATTAAAGATCTTCCCAATTAAATAATCACATCTTCTATTCAATTTTTCATTCTCAATAACTAAAAGAATAAATAAAATAAACCATATTAAATTAAGTAATATATACGTCATGATAAAAGCCTTTCTTCTAAGTTCGGAACATCGTAATCTTCTAAGGTCATTTCTGTGACATACCAACCTGTTTTAGTTTCCTTTAATACAATTCCTTTAACATAATCGTATATAGTCATTGTTTTCTCCCAAATAGTTTTTCAGCTTGTTTAGAACCATCCATTCGAATAAGTTTTATGCCGGTAGGATTACGTTCTGTTAAACTTTTAACAACTTCTTCAGAAACACCTGCTTTTACAGCTTGTTTAGGTGTTAAAAGTTGTTTTTTACAACAGTTTTCCCCTAATAACTGTATAGCAATTTCTGGAGTGATACCTTCTTTCCATTTAGTATTAGAAAGTTTCGTTGTTCCTGAATAATTAGGTATTGTTTCACCCATTTTAATTCTGGACAAAGCAAGATCATTATAGGCGTTATAACTTTCTTTCAATACGTTTTTAGCACGTTTTAATTCATCTAATAAAAAGCTCAATTCTTTATTAGTAACTTTAGAATTGTAAGCTTTTTCAGCTACGTCTATAGAGTTCATCATTGCTATTTGATTGGCTTGACAAAAAGTAATACTTTTACATTTATAACAATGATTACTACTGACACATTGTTTAGAAGGATTTCTTAAAGAATTATCCAAACGAGTATATAATTCCATGAGTTCTTGGTATGTAATACTCCATTCTCGTTGTTCTCCTAGAGGGTGATAAGCTCTAGGTTGAAACACCGTAAAAACAATATCTGTTGGAAGATTTTGAGGGTTTAATTTGGAACAATAACCTATTGCGTGCCAAATTAAAGTCCAATTATTTTCAGGTTCTACTATTCTATAACCGTATTTAAATTCATTTATATAAAGTGTCTGACCGCTATGAAAAAGATGATCGCATCTACCTCTAATTTCCCATACATCATTAGTTAAAGAAGTATTGTATTCAACTTCTCCTTTATCTTTAATAACGTTAAAATAATCAGAAACATGTGCAATCATTTCAGATGTTACAAACATTCCTGTAGGAGTTTTTACACCTTCAATATTTTCAAACGTGTAAGTTTTATTAAAAAGTTGTTCAATCATCCAATGAACTGTACTACCTTCATTAGCAGCCGTTAAATTAGTGTCAGTAGGTTCAATTTTATCTAAAAATAAATAACCATTACACACCATAAAACGTGGGAGTTCAGTAGCGGTCAGACTTATCATTATATACCACTTTCTGTAAGAAGTTGTGCTGTATAATCCATCATTTCTTGATTAGATGCGATATCAGTAATTTGAACACATTGTGCATTAAATTTACTATTTATGTTTGCTATAATATTAGGGATTGACTCGGCGTTCATTTTACCAGACGCAAAACCTTGCTGAATACGTAATAAAATTGAGTTTATATCAGTATTTACAGGTTGTGTAGGTGGTACAACTGTCTCGGCTACAGGTTGTGTAGGTGGTACAACTGTCTCGGCTACAGGTTGTGTAGGTGGTACAACTGTCGTCCCTAATTGCTCAGCTTTAACTCTTTGGTATTCTTCTTCTGTCCGTCCTCTGCGAGCAGCCCAAACACCTTTTTTAGTCATTTTTTTAGAACTGGAATGAATCCGCGCATCCCAAACCAAACCGTCTGCGTCTTTTGTATTTAAATCCACAACTGTCTCGGCTACAGGCTGTGTAGGCGGTACAACTGTCTCGGCTACAGGCTGTGTAGGCTGTGTAGGTTGTGTAGGTGGTACAACTGTCTCGGCTACAGGCTGTGACGCATTCATGCTTGTTTTAGTTAACAGTTTAACAAGATCTGGAATTTCTTCGTCTGTGATATCTGTTATAATAAATTCATATTTCATTTTTAATCCTTAATTATTCGTTGACAATTTATGATACCTTTTTTACACTACTGTTAAATTAAAAGCAAGAGGAAAAAATAACAAATGACAACTTTTACAATAAAATGTGAAACATTAGCTCGTTTGGCCAGTGTTTGTGCGTATTTTGATAAAGATATAAAAAACGAAATAAAAAAACAGATAAACACTATAAGATTTGAAAATAAAAATGGTAGATCTTACGCAATATCTTCAAACTCTATTATAGCGTCTATTGAATATCTTGGAAGTACAGAACAACCTGATGGGGATACTCATTTAAAATTAGATAAAGAATTATTAAAAGCTGTTAAAAAAGGTAGTCTGAACAATGAAACAGCAACTATTTTAACTGTCCCTGAAATCGCGGTATCTACCATACAACTTTCATCTGGTTTTACGATGTCTGATTGTTGTTATTGGTTAAACGAAACTCCTTTAAGTAAATGGCGTGGGTGGATATCACGTGAAAAATTAAAAAAATCTTCCGGCGCTATGTTTTGGGATACATATCATATTCAGACTTTATTAAACGCAAGTCCTTCAGGAAAAGTAGTGTTTCCAGAATTTATAAATTGTCGATATCCTGTCTTAATAAGAGATGTTAATGATAAAAATTGGGCTGGAGTATTTCTCCCAATTCCTAAAATAAGAACCAAAGAAACTGAACCTGCTACAATACCAGAATGGTGGAATTAAAATGAAAAAATACAAAGGACAAACCAAAAACGATTGCATAGCAGCATGTGTTAGAACTTTAATTAATGACGAAAACGTTCCTCATTGTTTTAATAATATACAAGAAGAAAAAGATATTATTAAAGCTTGGGAAGATTTAAGAGCTTTTTTAGCTAGTAAAAATTTATTTTTAACATTATTTTCTTCTGAAGATCCTTGGGAAGAAATGAGTATGAACAATCCGGATATTCCTTACATGTTACTTTGTGAAACTGCTTCTCACACCAATCATGCTGTAGTATGTAAAAATGATTGTATAATTCATGACCCTTCACCTTTAAAACAAGAAATTATAGGGCCACATACTCTTTTTAATACTTGGATTATAGGTGTCATTGGTTGTTTACCGAAAGGATATGATGAGTGACATCTATTGTTCTTAGAGATTATCAAGTTAAATTAAAAAACGATATTTATAATTCTTGGAGAGCTGGTAATCGTAATGTTTTAGCAGTTAGTGTTACAGGAAGTGGTAAATCTGTTATCATGTCAGATATTATTACTGACGGTTTTAGATCCGGACTACGACAAGTAGTAATGGCTCATCGAAACGAACTTGTCACACAAATGTCTTCTCATATTGCTCGAAGAGGTATTCAGCATCGAATAATTGGACCTAATAGTACGATAGCTCAAGCTAGAACAAAACATCGAGAAGAATTTGGGGTTTCATTTGTAAATCCTAATGCTCCAACAGCTGTTATAGGTGTAGATACTTTAATGGCTAGAAAAGATAATTTAAAAGCTTGGGCACAACAAGTCGATAGATGGGTTATAGATGAAGCTCATCATGTGATAGGAAATGATAGAGTAGACCCTAACAAGTGGGGAAAAGCTGTTAAAATGTTCTCTAACGCCTATGGTTTGGGAGTCACTGCAACGCCTTTAAGAGCTGATGGACAAGGTTTAGGGAGATTGTTTGACGGTTGTATGGACGATTTAGTTTTAGGTCCTCCAATGCGACAGTTAATTGAACAAAATTATTTAAGTGATTATGAAATAGTTTGTCCGATATCAGATCTTAAAGTTGATTTAAAGAATGTTAGTAAAGACGGAGATTGGTCTAGTAAAACACTTCGTAAAGCTGCCAAACAATCTCGTATTGTAGGAGACGTTGTTGAAAACTATTGTAAATATGCAATAGGACGCAGAGCTTTAGTATTTGCCACCGATATAGAAACAGCAGATGATATTGCAGATAAATTTAATAATTTTGGTATCAGAGCAGCTTCTCTAAATGGAAAATCTTTATCTACATATAGAGACCATTGCTTAAAAGGATTTGAGCGTGGAGAATTTTCTATTTTGATTAATGTTGATTTATTTGATGAAGGTTTTGATTGTCCCGCTTGCGATGTTGTAATATTAGCACGTCCTACCGCTTCTTTAGGTAAATATCTTCAAATGATCGGTAGAGCTTTACGATATTTACCAGGGAAAACAGCGTTGGTTATAGATCATGTTTCCAATGTAATCCGTCATGGATTGCCTGATAAAGAAAGAGAATGGTCATTAGGAAGAAGGGATAAAAAAGCTAAACATAAAAAAGATCCCGATGAAATACCTTTAACCAGATGTCCGAATTGTAAAAAACCTTACGAAAAATTTAGAACAATTTGTCCTTATTGTAACACTGAAAAACCTTTACCTGACCCAAGTTCTCGTAGCATAGAAATGGTTGAAGGTGATTTAGTATTATTGAATAAAAAAACTTTAGCTCAAATGAGACAATCAACAATTCTTGAAAATCCCGATGATATAAATAAACGAGTTACCGCTGTTGCTGGACCTATTGCAGGTAAAGGTGTTGCGAACAGACAATTGGAAAAAATAAAAGCACAAAAAGAACTTATAGATGTTATAAACCAATGGGCAGGAATAGAACGCGCAAGAGGGTTTACTGATCGAGAGATACATAAAAGATTTTACTTAACTTTAGGAGTTGATGTATTAACAGCTTTAAACAATTCTAAAACTAAAAAAGAATTTGAAAACACTACCCAAACAATAAGGAGTTGGTATGAGGGAAAGTACAGTAACTTCACATATATGTCTTGACGCAGCTCAACGAGGTGTTGATTTATGGCGCAATAATGTTGGCGGATTTTACGATAACACAGGACGTTTTGTGAGATATGGATTAGGTAGTTTTACAGAAAAAGACAAATGTAAATCTTCAGATTATATAGGCATTACACCACTATTTATAACACCAGAACATGTAGGGCAAATAATAGGAGTGTTTACAGCAGTTGAAATGAAATCTTCAGATTGGAAATTTAACAGTAATGATAAACATTGCTTGTATCAAAGAAATTTTCTTGATATGGTGTTAAAAGATGGGGGGTATGCCGGTTTTGCAACAAACATAAAAGATTTTAGAAGGATAATTAAACATGAAACGCGGTGAACAAACTAAGAAAAAAATATTAGAAATGGGTTTAAAAATGTGGTTGGAAAACCCAAATTCGGTAAACTCTCATGCAATTTCTAAACGTATAGGTATGACTCATGCCAGTATAATTTATCATTATCCTTACGGGGTAAGAAATGCTGTTGCAGAATATGCTCTTGAAGTCGAAAATGTTAAAGTAATCGCACAATTAATTGCTGAAGACCATCCTTGTGTTCAAAAACTTAGTCCTTCAGAACGCATGAGTTATTTAAAGAAGAGCTGTTATCGTCGAGCATAATAGGTGCTGTACCAACTATATCCTCTAAGTTCGGTCGTTGAACTTTACTCATCTTAATAACTTTTCCTTCCATTCAGGAAGATTATCACTAATCATACCCATTGTTTTAATTTGATATAGTTTATTATTCCTTGAAAATATAAAAATATTTTCTCTTCCTTTACGTTCAATCTTGATAAGATATGCTCGATCTTTCAATTCTAAAAGCTGTGTTTGAATTATCTCAGCAGATTCTTTAAGTTGCTCTAATTGCTTTTTTGTTACCCAAGGCATTTAATTTATCTCCGATTTTGATATCAAACTATCGAGAATAATATTTTTGACATAATCCTCTACATTTTTATCACTCATCTTATTAAGCGTAACTATTATTAAAAAAACTAATAATGTATTAATCAATTTATCTTTATCGACAGGATTTCCATTAACAATTTTTACTGAAGAATCACGTATCTTTTTAACTCTTTTCATCGTTTCTAACATTGTTTAAATCCTTTTCTGAGTAAATGTGTTCTGTTAATTTTACGAGCAAAAAACGGTATGATAAACGGAGAAATACCAACAGTAATTATTCCTAAACAAATTGATATCATAAACCAATCCCAATTACCTCGAAAAGCAAAATAAAAAGGTCCGAATAAAAAACTCCAGAGGAAACACAATTTTCCTCCGTCAGTTTCTTCATAATCATTAACAGGATGTATATATATTTGTTGTGACATTTTAAATCCTTTTGTTACTATATGAATGTTAATTTAACAATATTGTAAAATTCTGTCAATGACAAAATGTGACAAAATGTGACAAAATGTGACAAATTTCACTTGATGTTAATTTAACAACACTGTAAAGTTTTTTTCATGAAACAAAAAACACTTACACTCACACAATTATCTGCTTATTTAGGTATTAATAAACGTACCTTATATCGTATGGTATTGGACAAAAGATTTCCAGTAGAACCTATTAAAGGTGTGCAACCAAGGCTTTGGAGTACGAAAGCTGTTGATGAATGGGTGGATGGTAGATGAAAGTATTAAGTTTATTTGATGGAATATCTTGTGGTCAAGAAGCGTTAACCCGTGCAGGTGTTAATGTAGAAAGTTATTTAAGTTCTGAAATAGATAAATACGCAATACAAATAACTCAAAAAAATTATCCCAACACCATTCAATTAGGGGATATTCGTAAAGTAAGAAAAATGATTGAAAACAATATTATTTCAGACATTGATTTACTTCTCGGCGGTTCACCTTGCCAGGGTTTTAGTTTTGCTGGAAAAGGTTTGGCTTTCGACGATCCACGTAGCGCTTTATTTTTTGAATACGTTAAAATTCTTAAACTTTTACAATCTAAAAATCCTAATCTTAAATTCTTATTAGAAAACGTTCGTATGAAAAAAGAATATCTTGATGCAATTACTAAAATGTTAGGAGTTGAACCTCATTTTATTAACAGTGCCTTGGTAAGTGCTCAAAATAGACAACGTTATTACTGGTATAATTGGGAAGCCAACGATCCGGAAGACAGAGACGTGTTGTTAAAGGATATTTTAGAGCGAGGAATAGTAGACCGTGATAAAAGTTATTGTATCGATGCTAATTATTGGAAGGGTACTAACGTAGAACAATATTTAAAAAAGAAAAGAAGACAAATAGTATTTACTGAAAGAAGAACAGAAGAAGGTAAACAAATTCGTAAAGAGTATAGAAAAAAATATGGTATAGATTTCAGCCCACGAAGAAGTAAAGAATTAGTTGCGAGAAGAGACGGAAAAATGAATTGTCTTACAGCATGTTATTCCATGAAAGAACATACGCTGATAGATGAAAAATTAAACTATCGTAAATTAACTCCTATAGAATGTGAGCGTCTCCAAACCTTACCGGATAACTATACCGAAGGTGTTAGCAACACACAGCGTTATAAAATGCTTGGCAATGGTTGGACGGTAGACGTTATCGTTCATTTGTTAAGGAGTTTAAAAATATGACAACTCCTATAGATTATACAAGATTTTTCATCAATTCGTTAACTGGTGATCCAAACGCTGTAATGAATTGGAGAATCATTCACGATAGTGATAAAAGCAAACACCCTTATAAGCTTAAAGGAACGCTCACAGAGTGTTATAACGAATTATTGCAATATAATACCGCAGGGTGGGGAATATTTACGTCTATAAACGCTATGGACGATTATGGAACTAAATTGAAAAACGTTTCATATATCCGAACACATGTGATAGATCTTGACGATCCTTTAAACTCTAACGCCAACTATCAAAAAGCAATAAATTCTACGTTACCTCCACATTTAGGTGTTCAAACAAGTCCAAACAAATTTCACCTTTATTGGTTAGTTGAACCATACACAGGTAATGATTTTTTCACAGAACACCAACGAAAATTCATAAAATTATATTCCGGTGATAAAAAAGTTACCGATGCTTCTCGTATTATGAGAGTTCCAGGATTTTATCATTGTAAAAAAGAACCTAAATTAGTTACGTGTTGGAATATACATAATAATCCTAGATACACTAATGAAGAGATTCGTGCTCATTTAGAACATGTAAAAGTTATTCAAACAGTCTCTGGAGAAAGAACACCTTTAGGCGACCCTAGTAAAGCAGCACCTAGTTTAGACTGGCTTACTTATGCACTTTATTTATTACATCCTAAAGACCTTAGCAGAGACGAGTGGAGAGATATAACAGCAGCTTTTAAACAAGCAGGATGGTCTTTAACAAGTGAACAAGAATTGTTAGCTATTTGGCAAAAATGGTGTACAAATTATGGAGAAAAAAATGATCCTGAAGGAGAAAATTTAATACTGTGGAACTCTTTTAAAGAAACTCAACTTGGGTGGGCAACTTTCAAACGTCTTACCAATGTTGAAGCGGAAATGATATTTAACAATGTTGAAGAAGAAACTGTCATAAACGATAAAAATGAATTACCTGATATTTTAGACGCTTATGGTAAACAAATATGGTTTAAAAATTGTTATTTTATCGAGAGTGAAGGAAAAATATTTTCCCCTACAGGAAGATTTATGAACTCTGTTCAATTTAATGGTAAATTCGGAAGTAAAGAATTTTCTCTTAAAAAAGACGGGTCAAAACTAACAGATGATGCTTGGAAAGCCGCGTTAAGATCTATTGATTGGACGATACCAAAAGTCGATCATATAAGATTTTTACCGGATAAAAAACCTTACGAAATTATAGAAGATGAATTAGGTCGAAAAGGGGTGAATATTTATTTACCTGCTAAAATCCAAACTAAACCTGGTGATGTAACACTTTGGCTCGAACATTTATCTAAATGCTTTAACACCCCTGAGGATATTAAAATTTGGCAGGATTATCTTGCTCATTGTATAAAATACCCTGGTTGTAAGATTCCTTGGGCCCCTGTTTTACAATCTGCTCAAGGAATTGGAAAGAAGATGATAGGTAAAGTCCTAAAATATTGTTTAGGAAACATGTATGTTTATCAACCTAAAGCTTCTGAACTTGTAGCATCCGGAAGTAAATTTAATGCTTGGATGCGAGCCAAACTGTTAATAATGGTAGATGAAATAAAAATAGATGAACGCCGTGAGCTTGTAGAAGTGCTTAAACCTATGATTACTGACGAATGGGTAGAAGTACAAAGTAAAGGTGTCGATCAATCTATGGAAGATAACGTAGCTAATTGGATATTCTTTTCTAATCATAAAGATTGTATCCCAGTCAAAAGCAATGATAGACGTTATTCAATTTTTTACAGTAGTTTACAATCCGCTCAAGACATTGCAAACGCAGGAATGAATAAAGAATATTTTGACAAATTATACGATTGGCTCGATAACGAAGGCGGTTTAGAAGCGATAGCATATTATTATCAAAATTATAATATTGAAAAAGGTGGTCTACCTCATAGAGCTCCGGATACTTCAAGCACTGAAGAAGCTTTACGAATTGGAAGATCTCCTCTTGAAGTATTTATAGATAATAAAATAGAAGGTTGTGAAAGAGGGTTTAAAGGCGGTTTTGTTAGTTGGACGGTGTTGTTAACTGCTATTGAACAAAGTAGTTTGAGAAAACCTCCAGACCATGTGATAAAAGAAGCTTTGGAAAATAGAGGTTATGTCGAACTTGGACGTTTGAATTACATAATTCCAGTTGAGAGTGCTTTAAAACCACCTTTAATTTACGGGCTTAAAAATTGTGTAAATATTAACGATTATGAAAAGATGCAGTCATGAAAAAAGAAATTAAAATTGATAGATTAGAAGCTAAAACAAATAAAGCATGGTGCGTGTCTATTAAAGGAAAAAAACATTGGTTTCCTAGACATTTGTGTGAATTATATGTTTTTGAAAATATTATTCGTGTGCCGGAATGGTTGGCTATTGAGAAAGATATCGTTTAACATCTTCAATATAAATAGGAAAATATTTTTTTACCGAATCATGTAAGTTTTTAAAGGAAGCTTTACTGTTTTTATGCCTTGCTACTAATTTAAAATAGTCAAGTTCGTCACATTTACAGACCGTTTGTTTTCGGTCTGTAATAAAAGTTAACACTAAATCATCATTTATTTGATGTTCATATACGTAAGCATTATTCTTCATGGCATTACGATACAAAATTTATTGAGATTAGTCAACAGCTTCTTTTTCCCACATGATTTTACCATTGGTAACCCTTCTAAAACTTACTTTAGCCAAGGGATAAATCTTCAAACACTGTTTAATCTCTTCTCTAAGAGTTTCAAGATTTGAAAACCTTTTCACTTGTGTTTTACCATGAGGATTGTTTATAACAACTTCATAATGTCCCATTTTTAAGCTTCCTCCTCATTCAATAGTCTAGTGAAAGTTAACCCTCTAACATGAGGAAACCGACCTGCTAAATGATTACATAAAGCTGATTTACCACAACCAATCATTTCGGAAGCTTCTGTTATATTATCAAAAACAATTCCTGTTTCATTACACTTAATTTTAACATTTCGAGTATAAGGTTTATGTTTTTTCATCATTCAATCTCCTTTAGTTTGAGTAATAGTACAGCGTTTTAAACTGGTTGATGCATTAAGTTCCTGTCGTATAAATGATAGGATGTTATGGCAAGTCGTTTATTACGATAATAGGATCTGATAAATCGTTTCATGTCATTAACAGTAAAAAATGTAAAACTTTCGTTTCCATCTGTAAGCGTATAAACTCCAGTATATTCGTAATGTTTTTGGTCAAATACTAACATGTTTCAGTCTCCTTTAGTTTGAGTAATAGTACAGCGTTTACACCGATCACATAAATTATTGTCAGATTTGTCATAATAAACTTCTGGACGATAACGATAGCACCGAGAACATTTTTCAGTATCGGATCTATAAAAAATATTACCTTGGAAAACTTCTTTAACGCTTTGGACAAATCCCTTTTTTTCTAACTCCATAATAGCATTATTCAATTCCATTTGATCTGGTGAATCGAATCTAAATCCTTCAAATTCTTTTGTAGTTAATAAAAATATACAATGTTGTTCGATTTTATTAGGTTTTGAAGGAATCCATTGGTCTAAAAATTTATTAATTATTTTTAGATCTAAAGGGTTTGCGTATATTTTTATTTGGTTTGAGTAATAGTACAGCGTTTGCATGTTAATCCTCTTCAGTTTGAGTAATAGTACAGCGTTTTTCATAAACTAGCCTGTGATGTCCTATCATAGGTCCAAGAATTATTTTGTCATAATCCCATGAAGGGTGTTTTATTTTATAAGGATTATAATACATTGTTGCCCCTTGTGTAATGTCAGCCGCAGCATCGGACATTACCAAAGCAGCAGCTTTTACACTTTCAAGCCATTCTACACTGTTAGGATTAGGATCTTTAGCTTTTGTTATGCCACTAAAAGCGTGTGGGGCATAAACTACCTCACAAATACTATTAGGATAATATTTAGATTTCACACGGTTTTTAATCACGTCAGCGACTAATATTTTCCCTTCAGAAGGTTCTCCACGCGCTTCGTGATAAACAGCATGAGCGGCACAATAAAGCTCTTGAGGGCTTATATCAGCGTTAAAAAATGCTATAGCGGCAATTATTTCAATCATGATTATATATCAACCTTGAATGTAGCTCAGGAACAGGACTAGTATCAGAGGGTTTTACAACCGGATCTGTTATTTTATGATTCGGGGCATATTCAAATTTATGGCCGTATATGCTCTTAAACCCTGTCATTTTTCTAAGATGATAAGACATACGACCTGCCGGAATATCTAACTCACGACAAGCATGCGCGGCATTACGGTACACTATTCCCGTAGTGATATCTTTTACGGGTGTTCCTCTGTTCATTGTGTTAACTAAATTTAAAGGTGGTGGTCTTCCATTAGATAGTTCATCGACAAGATCAGATATTTTGTTATACCCGTCAATTTTACGTTTGTGCATTGTATGGATGCGAATATTATATATAGCGTTTCGATCAAAGGCCGGATTTGCTAACACATGTTTAAACGTAACGATGTCTTTCATACGACCACACCCTATAAACAACGTTTTTTCATCTTTTTCGTACTCATAAGAATATGTTAACCACATTTTGGTGTTCATATTTAAGTTACCTAAAAATTTTATATCCATTGGTCATAATCCTTTTAGTTAGTGTAATAGTACAGCGTTAGTGTAATAGTACAGCGTTCGAGGCGTTCGAGGCGTTCGAGGCG
>Ga0256846_1000401_pt1 | contig 17872 bp, 17 predicted proteins | sample TevniametaG_FD_189098 | JGI IMG/M metagenome (GOLD analysis project Ga0256846, IMG submission 189098) | Tube worm associated microbial communities from hydrothermal vent at the East Pacific Rise, Pacific Ocean - Tevnia | ecosystem: Host-associated > Annelida > Integument > Unclassified ...
GGGACTGTCATCCCGACTAGCTTTAAAAAAATAAATATCTTAAGTTGAAAAATTAAAGAAAAATCATACCGAAAAAGTCGCAGGTTCTCCCGATGCTTCGGGACTGTCATCCCGACTAGCTTTAAAAAAATAAATATCTTAAGTTGAAAAATTAAAGAAAAATCATACCGAAAAAGTCGCAGGTTCTCCCGATGCTTCGGGACTGTCATCCCGACTAGCTTTAAAAGAAATAAATATCTTAAGTTGAAAAATTAAAAAAAGACAATAGAAATCAAACACCAGTCTTCACTCTTTACAACTCAATATCCACCGAAGATTTTTGTTTGGTAAGCACAAAACTTCTCTTTTGCTCCCCTCTGAAAAAATGAACTATATTCTGCTGGTCTTTGTATATTTCTTGTAACATAATGTTCCTTATGCTTATTTTTTTTATCGTTTCTTTCAAATTTACTTCCATCAGAACAACATAAAACTCATCTTGCATTTTTCCTCCCAGAATTTGATAATCAATATTTTTTCCGTTTACCGTAATATGAAAGGTGTTTTCTATATAAACATTTAGACGCTTTTGCGCTTGTTCACCGGATAAACTTACTATTTCACTTTCTTGATTGTAGTTCAAAGCGTTCATAACATCATCAGGGAAAGTTCTTAAAATAATTTCCAATTTTTTCTCCTGTTCATTATAGTTGATTTCTGTTACGCTTACATAAAATTTGTGCAAGGAAAAAGCCGATACAATGAAAAAAACAGGCAAAATCAATATTATTTTTCTAAATTTGGTTTTCATAAATAATTCAAATCGATTCATATGTTGCAAAGATATTCTATTTTACTCTTACTTATTCTGGTTTCTTGTAAAACCACAAAAACCATTAAGCAAAATTCATTCCCAAACAAGCAAAATCCGGTAATAACAATTCTGGAAAACAAATCTTATCCTTTAGGTGCTTCAGAGCCGAGTATATGCATCAATAGGAAAAATACCAATAATATCATAGCGGGAAGCATTTTGAAAAATGTTCATACATCTTCTGACGGAGGAAAAACTTGGCAAACATCTATTCTAAAATCAAAACATGGTGTTTTTGGAGACCCTGTTTTGATTTCAGATAATGAAGGACGAATATATTATTTGCATTTATCAGACCCTGAAAATCGTGGTCATGCCAGTGATAAACTAGTTGACAGGATTGTCATACAACGTTCTGATGATGAGGGAAAAACATGGACAAAAGGTGTGGGTATAGGACACAATCCTCCCAAACAGCAGGATAAACATTGTGCTGCCATAAATCCTAAAACAGGAGAGTTGATAGTCACTTGGACGGAATTTGACAAATATGGAAGTCATAGCCCGTATGATCATTCCAGAATTCTTTTTTCAAAATCTTCAGACCATGGAGACACTTGGACAAAGCCAATTTCAATCAACGAGTTGGAGGGCGACTGTCTGGATAACGACAATACTACAGAAGGCGCCGTTCCTGCTATAGACAACAACGGCAACATTTATGTGGCATGGGCATATCATAACAAAATCTATTTTGATAAAAGTTCAGACGGCGGAAAAACATGGCTCGACAAAGACATAATAATTGCACAACAATTCGGAGGATGGGTTCTTGAAATTCCGGGAATGTATCGCGCCAACGGAATGCCGGTGCTTGGAATTGACAACAGCAATGGTAAATTTTCCGGAAGTTTATATGTAAACTGGGCAGATCAAAGAAACGGAAAAGACAATACGGATATTTTTATTTCACGAAGTGCCGATCAAGGAAAAACATGGAGTGCTCCCATACGTGTGAATCAAGACAAAACCAAAACACACCAATTCTATACTTGGATGAGTATCGACCCGAAAACAGGATACATATATATTATATACTACGATCGAAGCAAGTATCAAGATAAACGAACCGATGTAAACCTTGCTATCAGCAAAGACGGTGGAAAAACATTTTCCAATCAAAGCATTTCAAATACTCCTTTTGTTCCAATCAAGTTAGTTTTTATGGGAGACTATAATTATATAGATGCCTACAACGGTATCATTAGACCCATATGGACTCACTATTCAAAAAGAAAACTAAGTGTTAAAACAGCTATTATTCAAGATTGACACATAAAACACTTTTACTACACAGGTTGTATCGAATAGACTTTATACTAAGATATTCGTGATAACAGAAAAAAATTGCATAAAAAAAACCGCCAAGTTGGCGGTTTTTTTTATAATTCTCAAACATTCCATTAAGAGTGACCGAAAGCCACAATTCTCAGAATTTTTATGTTTAAAACCAACCATCTCCATGCCTGATACAATATACATTTACGCATAAAACGGGTAAATGCAGTAGGAACCGGAGCATACGAAAAGTCGGTATAACCTCGTGTGAATTTTGTTAAATGTTTCTTATGTCCCATAATTATTATTTATCGGCTACTAGCCTTAAGTTATTTTCTATTAAATCTTTTCTCTATTCCGGCAACAACCACCAGAAAGGATATCCTTTTGCCTTATGCAAAAACATATAATGCATGAACCACTTGAGCCAATGTCCTGCCAATCCCGGCTCGCCCAATGTATATCTCAGTGAACGCCCGTATTCGGGATATTTTTCCCAATCTTGAACAATTGGAAACACTGTCATAGTTGCCGCCATTCCGTTGGTTAATCCATATCCGGCAGAGACAATACATGCCGCTCCCATCTTTGACATTGAAGCCTTATGTTTCATGACCGGTTTCCCTTTCTTAATCCAATCTCTGATATTTTGTGCCACAATTTTTCCCATAACACCCGATGGCATTCCCGTACGTGGAGGAGCAGGAACCATCACCGTGCCATTCGGAGATGTATGCGGTTTTGAAATGGTATGCGGAGGAGCAAAAGCAATACCCGGCGCAAAAATATTCGGATAGTCAGGATTCTGAACGGTTTCAGGCCAATCACTCGCCTTCCAGTCTTCATAAGGCTTTTTGCTATAATCGGCATCGACAACCATAAATCCGTTGGGTTTAAACAATTTTGACGTAATATCTCCTCCTGATTTGTCAAAAGCTTGAATGCCCGGACCGGAAAAAGCAGGAATCAACATGGAAAAATCATAATCAATATCCCTGTATTCCCCTTCCAAAGTTTCATAATATATCTTGTTTTTATCTACCTTATGCACGCCTGCTCTCTTAATCCAGTGAATTTCTCTTTCTGCAAGAAATGATGTTGTAAAAACTTTTGTAGGTGTGACATAGCCTCCATATTTGATAAAAGCACCTCCCATTCCAAAATCTCCCAACTCATATTCATTGGTCAACCAAGTAATATTTGCTTTGTTCTGCAAACCCCTGCGCTTTATTTCATTATGAACATTCAAAATATATTCAAACGCCGCTCCTTGACAAGTTGCTCCGGGATGTCCTATACCTATAACGATATTTTGATTTTCTCCCGCTTCCATCTTTTTTATTACCTTTTGCAACTCGTCCCAAGCATGTGCTGCATGGTCATAACTGCAAACCGATACCGTTGTATCGTGTTGAGGTCCCAAACCTTCCGTCTTATCAAAACGAAGTGCAGGACCGGTGGCATTCACCAAAAAATCATAATCAATCGTTTCTTTCTGTCCTTCCTTCCCTTGTGCAACATATTCAATAGTAACAAAAGGCTTTTCAGAACCGTCTCCTCCCTCGGGATGTATGGAAAGCGCTTTTGCTCTCCTGAAGTCAATTCCCCATTTCTTATACTTAGGTTCCAACTTAAACCTAATTTGATCGGGGGTCATCCGTCCAACTCCCACCCAAATGTTTGAGGGAACGAATTGATAGTACTCATTAGGTGATATAACAATCACCTCATGAGACTTATTTAACCACTTTCTTAAATATGCTGAAGCGGTATGTCCGGCAATTCCGGCACCAAGTACTACAATTTTTGCCATAGTTTTTCTGTTATTTGCCACAAATGTAACAAAAAAAATGATATATATCATAATATGGAAACAAAAATGTTCAACAAATGATTCTTATGTAACATTTGTGACATATATCATTTAACGCTCAATTATAGTAAATTATTTTCGGGACATAATTCTTAAACAAAACATCATGAAAACAAAAATTGGAAATTTATTGGTAATTATCTTGTTCATCAACCTATTTCTAGTCGGGTGTAGAAATAATCCCGACAAAAAAAGTCAAGACGTTCAAACAACCGATCAAGAACAAACAACACAAAAAGAAGTTGATGAATTCGATTTACTATTAACCTATTTAGAGGAAAACGGAAACTTCATCAATAGCGCATACGTGCCTGCCATGATTGGTTCTGATAAGGTAAAAGAAAATCTGGGAAAAAAAGATTTTCTTGTCATCGATATTAGAAAACCGGGAAGTTATGAAGAAGGACATATCAAAGATGCCGTTAATGTAAAATTCAGTGAACTTATTCCTTATTTTGAAAATAAAATCACACCACAAGATTATAGCAAAATTGTAATGGTTTGTTATTCCGGTCAATCTGCAAGTTTTGCTGCAGGAATATTAAATCTGCTGGGCTATGATAACGTATATGCCATGAAATTCGGTATGAGTTCATGGGATATCAAAACGGCAAAAACACATTGGTTAAAGAATATTTCAGACAAATATTTGAATAAATTGGAAACCAAAGATAATCCGAAAAATAAATCGGGAGCTTATCCTAAATTATATACCGGAGAAAAAGATGCCGTTAAAATTTTACACAACAGAGCACAAGCTGCACTTGACGATTCTTTCAAATCCAGATTGGTTTCTGCAGAAGAAGTTTATAACAATCCTGATAAATATTATGTCGTCAACTATTGGCCAAAAGATCACTATGCAGAAGGACATCTTCCCGGTGCCATTCAATATACACCAAAGAAATCATTGTCATCAACCACATTTCTCAACACACTCCCAACAGATAAACCTGTTGTAGTATATTGCTTTACAGGACAACATGCTTCTTTTGTCGCTGCTTTTTTGAATACACTTGGATATGATGCACGTGTACTTAAATACGGAGCGAATAGTTTTATGCACTCTAAACTAAAAGAGAAAAAATGGCATCCGTTTACAAGGAAAAAAATCCATAATTACAAAGTAGAAAAAGGAGAATTGGTACACTAAAAATAAACCGATTAAAATATTAAATAATTAATTTACTCCTCCTGTTTCAGAAGGAACAGGAGGAATATAATCCAAAAATGAATATTATGAAACTCAAACATTTATTACTCAGTGCAATATCATTCATATTCATCGCAAGTATGAATGCACAATTTAAAATTGATGCGCAATATCGTGTCAGAGGTCAAGCCTTGCACGGTTACAAGAAACCTGTAGCAAAAAATACCGATGCTGCTTTTCACATAGGACAGCGTACACGTTTAAACCTACGCTACAACAATGAAAAATTCAGTAGTCTAATCTCTTTCCAAGACGTCAGAATCTGGGGAGACGAAAACAACGTAAACGGAACCGGTGTGGTTGGAAAAAACTATAACAATACGGATCTTTACGAGGCATGGATCAATTTCAAGTTTGGCAATAACGACAATTTAAAAATCGGACGACAAGAACTCAAATATGATGATCAACGCCATATTTCTTGGAGAAATTGGTGGGATTCAGGCATGACTTATGATGCCATCACCTATACACATGACGATAAAGCCTCAGGATGGAGATTTGACATCAGCGGCTCTTATAACAGCAAAAAAGCCGACTTGGTTGGGAACGACTACTCTGATGGAACCGGCTATTTTGGAGCGGTTAACCCCATTCTGACCCATAATTTCATCTATATCAAAAAACGCATAGGTAAATTATATGTTTCTCTCTTGGGGATTGCTGCAGGCTATCAAAAAGAAGGAACAAAAAATGTGATTAACATCACAGGAACAGAGGGAATACACATTAATTATAATGCAACAAAAAAAGGAACCGACGGTTTATTCTTCGTAGGAAATGCTTTCATGCAAAACGGAAAAAATATTTCGGGAAAAAGCATCTCTGCCAATATGTTTACGGCACAACTCGGCTATCGAACAATGAAAAAGAAACTGGAACTATCCGGAAAAGTTGAATATCTCTCAGGACACGATGCCAAAAATACAGATGCTGATTACAACAAAACAGTTCATACCTACAACTTGCTGTATGGAGGAAGACACCCTTATTATGAAGGATACTTGGATTGGTTTGTCGTACCCAAAAGCACATTGAACGGAGGTTTAATGAATCTTGCTTTTGAATTAAGCTACAAAGCCAGTAAAAAAGATATACTCAAATTTGGGTTCAGCAATATTTCATTGGCAACAAACGTCAAAAAAGTAAAACCAAATAACACAGTAGTCAATTTTGACAAAGGAGCACTCGCCAATACCATTGATTTTACTTACATCAGAAAAGTGAACAAAACAATCAAATGGATGAACGGATTCTCTTATGGAATGCCAACAGATGATTTCAATAAAATGAAAGGAATCACAGACCCCGGAAAAAACTATTTCTTTTACACCATGCTTATTGTTCAACCTAAGCTGTTTGATTCTTCAAAAAAATAGGAGATTTTCTTATTTAAATCTTCTTTGATTTAGTATTTTTTGGTTAAGCCTGTTCTTTTGAGCAGGCTTATTTTATTTAGATTTATTTTAAATTGTAATGTTGTCGTTTTTATTGATAAAAAGTGTATTTTGTCATATTGCGACCTAATATTACATAGTATTTTTGAGTAAATTAATAATTAGATATACATTATTATGAGTAAACTAAATCGTAGAGATTTTATTAAAATTTCCGGAACGGCAACCGCCGGACTGGCAATGACTCCTCCATTAACCAGCATTTGGGGATCTCTTTTCCCTGATGAAAAGAAACCTTTGTTGGAAAATGAAGCCACTAAAACACCCACAATTTGTGAGGTTTGTTTTTGGAATTGTGCCGGTTGGACTTACACGGACAAGGAAGGTAAAATCCGAAAAATAATAGGAAACGACAATGATCCGCACAGCAACGGGCGCCTATGCCCACGCGGAACAGGCGGATTAGGAATGTATTTTGACGAAGACCGCCTAAAGAAACCTCTGATTAGAGTAAAAAAAGGCAACAAACAAGAGTTTCGCGAAGCCTCTTGGGAAGAAGCTTTTGATGTAATTGTCAAAGGAATGAAGGATATTGAAAAAAAATACGGCAAAGAAAGTATGGCTTTGTTATTTCATGGAAAAACCGGACCACATTTTGAACACTTGTTCAAAGCCTGGGGCTCCGATACCATGGGAGAGCCTGCCGGAGCACAATGTTTGATTACTCGTGAGGCAGGATTTATTGCTACTTACGGAGCCGGACTAGCTTCACCGGAACCTACCGATGTGCGCAACACGGATTGTTTGGTACTAATTGGAAACCATATAGGTGAAAATATGCACAACGGGCACGTGCAAGAAGTTTCGGCACTCATAGATAAAGGCGGAACAATTATTACTGTTGATCCGCGTTTTTCAACCATGGCAGCTCATTCAACCAAATGGCTTCCTATCAAACCCTCTACCGATATTGCCTTGTTGTTGGCTTGGACAAATGTTATCATTAATGAAGGCTTATATGACAAAGACTATGTTGCACAATACACTTACGGATTTGATTTACTCAAAGACCATGTTCAAAAATATACTCCGGAATGGGCAGAAACCGTCACCACTATTCCTGCCGGAGATATCTATAAAACAGCTCGCATGATGGGAGGCGCATCGCCCAGAGTGATTATTCACCCCGGACGTCATACCGCTTGGTATGGCGATGATACACAACGCACCAGAGCCATTGCCATTTTAAATGCAATTTTAGGCTCTTGGGGCAGAGAAGGCGGTTTCTATTTTCCTGAAAAAATGAAATTGCCCAAGGAATCTCACCCCCCATTCCCTAAACCCAAATGGTCTTGGAAAGATATTTCTCGTGACAAGCATAAACTGGCAATCATGGGAATTACCAATGAAATCATAGACCATGCGCTACCCGAATATAAAGGAGCTTATAAAGTAAAAGGGATAATGATTACCGCCACCAATCCGTTGCAATCTATTCCACCCGAAGATAAGGTAAAAAGAGCATTGCAAAACCAGGACTTGATAGTTGTAGTAGATACCATGCCAAGCGAAATTACCGGTTATGCCGACGTAGTCTTGCCTGAAGCCACTTATCTGGAAAGATTGGATCATATCAGAACATCACACCACCGTCAGCCAAATATCGCTTTGCGTTATCCTGCGGTAGAGCCAAAATATGACAGCAAACCCGGCTGGTGGATTGCTCGTGAAATCGGCGTTCGTCTGGGGCTAAAAGATTTCTACGAATGGGAAGATTTTGAAGAAGTATTGGATTGGCAATTGAAACAAGTTGGCAGTTCTATGGAAGAAATGAAACAAATCGGAGTAAAACATTTTCCACGTAAAACACCTATGTATTTAAAACCGGGAGAAGAATTCTGGTTCAACACCAATACCGGAAAAATAGAATTATTTTCCACTGATTTTGCAGAATGGGGCTACGATCCACTACCGGTTTATAAAGATCACGGCGAAGCACCTGCCGGATTTTTGCGTTTGATCTACGGACGCTTGCCAATGCATACTTTCGGCAGAACACTGAATAACCCGAACTTATGGGAGCTGAAAAATGAGCCCGCTCTTTGGGTAAACCCGAAAGTAGCAAGAATATATGACATTGAAAACGGACAGGAAGTTTGGCTAAAAAACCCTAAAGGAAAAGTTAGCTCATTTCCTATAAAAGTACGCATAACAGAACGAATCCGTCATGATTCCGTATTTCTACCTCACGGATTTGGCAACAAAGGACGCATATTTGTTGATGGCAAGAAAATGGAAATGTCCAGAACCTACGGAAGAGGAATTTCCGATTCGGAAATGGTTCATAAAATCGAGAAGGATCCTGTTACAGGCGGTACCGGATTACGAAACAATTTCGTAACCATTTTAACTGAAAAACCAACCAATAAAGAAGAACAATCATGAGATACGCAATGGCTATAGAAGTCAACAAATGTGTTGGCTGTGCAGACTGTGTAGTAGCATGTCAAACAGAAAATAATGTTCCTTTGGGCTATTCCAGAGATTGGATTATTGAAATTGCAAAGGGAGAATACCCCAATTTATTTATGCATTTTGAATCACAACGTTGTAACCATTGTGACGACACACCTTGTGTGAGAACTTGTCCTACCGGTGCCAGTCACGTGATTGAAGGTGGAATTGTGAAAGTTACCCATGACGAATGTATTGGTTGTGGCGCTTGTATTGAAGCTTGTCCTTATGACGCAAGATATTTTCATCCGGACGGATATGTTGACAAATGTACTTTCTGTGACCACAGAGTAGAAGACGGTTTGGATCCTGCTTGTGTTTCTGTGTGTCCTACTAATTGTATGCATTTTGGTGATTTAGACGATCCTGATAGTGAAATATCTAAATTAATCAAAAGCAGAGAGAATTATACACTATTGCCGGAAGCAGGAACTGCTCCTCAAATCTATTATTTAAAATAAGAAATTATGGAAGAAAGATTATTACAAACCGTACGAGAAATACATGGGCTCTACCCTCATGTTCACGTTTGGGGATTCCCAATTGCCGCCTACTTGTTTTTAGGTGGATTGGCTGCCGGAATATTGTTATTTGCAACTATATATTATCTGAAAGGAAAAGAAGATGATATGCCGTTTACGGTAAAAATTGCTCCTATATTCACTTTTGTTATTATAATGGTGGGACTATTGCTTCTTGTGTATGATCTACATCACAAACTGTATGTCTGGCAGCTGTTTATGACCTTCAGAATAGAATCCCCCATGTCTTGGGGAGCTTGGACATTAGTTGCCGTAAGCATCTTCTCATTGTTATGGCCATTGAGCTATATAGACGATATCGAAGTATATTTACATGAAAGAGGTTGGAAACGTTTGGATTGGATTGTCAAAATAGTTCAAAAATTGGAACACAACTGGTTGATTCCGAGATATGTTATTTTAACTTTTAGAAAATATCGTAAAACATTTGCTTATATCTTACTGTTCCTATCCGTTATATTAGGAATATACACCGGAATCTTATTGTCTGCTTTTAACGCACATCCATTGTGGAACAACCCTATTTTAGGTCCCCTGTTTTTAACATCAGGTGTATCGACAGGATCTGCGTTTGTGATGTGGCTGAGCAATAATAAAAAAGAAAGAAAATTGATGTCAACCATTGACATGGTTCTGATTGCAATTGAATTATTCTTTATCATTCACATGATCATGGGTATGCAAGCCGGACCTGAAGCATTCAAATCTGCTGCAGACTTATTCTTAGGAGGTGAATTCACCGTAATTTTCTGGGTGATTTTTGTAGGATTCGGATTGGTGTTGCCTTTTATTCTGGAAGCATTAGAGCTGAAAGGCTATCACATCCCTCCTGCTCTACCTGCAATCTTGGTTTTAGTAGGCGGATTACTGTTTAGAATAATTATGGTTCAAGCCGGACAAATATCAGAATATCCGTTTTAGTTAATTAATGAAAAAAATTGTAGAAATGAATACAAAAAGAAATAAATATATGAATGCCTATGTGGCCGGATTCCTACTGGGATTGCTGATTATCGCCGCATATTATTTTGCCGGAGAAGGTTTAGGTTCCAGCGGTGGATTCAGAGATATTGCCATAAAGTCAATCAACGTTGTAGCGCCTGAATATGCCCAAGGAAATGCCTATACAGCCCATCATGTTGCAGAAGGACACAACCCTTCACACTCTTGGCTGGTTTATGAACTGTTGGGCGTTATCTTTGGCGCTATGATTTCTGCTGCACTTTTCGGCAGATTGAAATTTGTGGTCGGAAAAGCTCCCCACATCACCAACAAAAAGAGATTATACTTGGCTTTGGCAGGTGGAATCATTTGGGGAATAGGCACACAACTCGGCAGAGGATGTACCTCAGGGCTGGTATTGTCAGGAATGGCAGTAAACTCCCTATCCGGTTATATAGGTCTGGCAGCCATTTTCGGCTTCGGATTTATATTTGCCTTTATTTTCAAGAAATTATGGATTAAAACTAATAAATAAAAAATTATGGGACCATTATATCCACAAGAACTTTTAAATCCTGAATTTAACCTACTCATCGGTTTTTTAATCGGAATTGGTTTTGGCTTTCTTTTAGAAGCATCAGGATTCACAAATACAAGAAAATTAGCCGGTGTTTTTTATGGCTATGACGCAACGGTTATCAAAGTGTTTTTCACCGCTGCATTAACTGCAACCATAGGTCTGTTTTTCATGCATTATGCAGGCTGGATAGATATCACACAAACATTCTTTCCTAAAACATTCTGGATTCCGACCTTGGTTGGCGGCGCCATTATGGGCTTAGGATTTATTATTGGAGGATTTTGTCCGGGAACGAGTCTTTCTGCTGCTGCTACCGGAAAAATTGATGCCATTGTGTTCATCGTCGGTGTTTTGCTGGGAATCTTTGGATTCATTTTCTCTTATGAGAGCATTTTTGAAGGCTTGAGAAAAGCAGGAAATATAGGCAAAGTGAATATCACTGAATGGATGGGAATCAACGAAGGTGTGTTTATATTCATTTTCACGGTAATAGCCGTCATCACGTTTTTTGTTTTCCAAAAATGGCAAGACGCTTGGAAAAAGAAAATGGATCAAGATGATATAGATGATTTAGGAATTTAAATTAGTTGAAAGTTCGTAGCGTTGGGCGTTTATTAAAGTTGAGAGTTCATGAAATTTAATTTGGAAGAAAAGTCCTATAAATAATAAAAATGGCAGATCAACGAATAAAGCAGACCAACGAATAAACAAATAAACATCAAAAAAATGAAAAGAAGAGAAATTTTAATCATGGCAGCATTGTTGGTTGGAGCATTCATTACAATGTTTCTCCCCAACACGGCGCCTTTACAGCATATTATGGGCAAAAAAGAGCTGCTTCACGAAGTCAATAAACAGGGAAGGTATGTTTCCACAGACGAGGTGGCAAAAGCCATCATGGAAAATGATCCCGGTTATATTCTTGTGGATGTTAGATCTCCCAAAGAATATAAGAAATTCACCATTGAAGGAGCTATTAATATTCCTTTTGAAAAAATTATGGACGAAGAAAATGCCGGATATTTTGACCAAGACATCTATACAACCGTCTTATTTTCAAACGGAAGTAGCTTGGCAGATCAGGCATGGCTCACACTCCGCAGTTATGACTATAAAGGCAATAAGGTAATGAAAGGCGGACTAAATGAATGGTATAAAACCATCATCAAGCCACGAAAACCTGCAGACGACGAACTGACAGCCAAATTGGAAAAGCAATATCTGTTCAGGAAAGGCGCTTCTATTTATTTCACGGGAGCGCAAGTAATCGGCAATTCCGGCAGTAGTTCTAAACCAAAGGCTCCAAGCAAACCCATTGTGAAACGCAAGAAAAAAGAAGTTTCCGGCGGATGCGGATAATGGATTAAAAATTTATAGACTGATAAAAAACAAAAATCAAAATAAATGAAAAAAATATTAATAGGACTAATTGGATTGATTTTGATGAGTTCTTGTAACACCAAGCAAGGCATCACACAATCGGATATCAACCAAAATTGCAAAGCAAATGCCATCTCAAACGAGCAATTGGCAGACTTGTTATACAGCAAAAATTTGAAAGGTGTTCAGTTCATCGACATCAGAACGCCTCATAAATATGCCGTAGGACATTTGCCTAATGCTATCAATGTTCCGATGAAAAATTTCTTTAATGATAAATATTTCAACAAAATTAATAAAGATGATGTACTGATTATTTATGGTGAGGATTCTTCCTCTCCTCGATTGATGGCATTGATGTCGGGACATTTCAAAAAAGGGAAATTCTATGTTGCACTGGGTGGATATGATTATATCAAAAACAAGATTTTGAATAATTATGCTATCTATAGCGGCATTTATAACGATGAAATTCCTTTGGTTGACTATCAACAAGTGGTGAACGAAATAAAAAGCCGTTCGGGAGCTGCTCCCGGCAAAGCTGTCAAAGCAAAAGCTCCGGGAAAACCTATTGTGAAACGCAAGAAAAAAGAAGTTTCCGGCGGATGTGGATAGGTTCTATAGTTCAGAGTTGGTAGTTGCTATCGACTGATAATGAATAGTTAAAATAAAATTATTTCAAATGAAAATACTAAAATATACATTAATCCTAATAATCCTGACGGGCTTGAATGCTTGTAAACAAACCGGTTTAAAGCACAAGTCTGTTGGAAAAGAAGCTAATTTTGAAAATCTGATTCGTCAAAGAGAATCAAAAACATTGGCAGAGATTTATTATGAAAACGGAAATTTTATCAATTCCAAAAAATTTCCGCCAATTGTTAAACCGGCAGATGTTTTGTCTCACCTAAACGATTGGCTGTTAATCGATATTCGTAGTCCTGAAGCCTACGCCGCCGGACACATCAACGGTGCTTATAACGTATCCAAAGACAAAGTGATTGACTTTCTTAAAAACAAAAAGAAAGCCGCTGCCTATGAAAAAGTGATATTTATCTGCTATTCCGGACAAATGGCATCTTATGTGACAGGCATCACACGATATGCAGGATTTGACAATACCTACGTGATGCTCTACGGTATGGCAGGATGGAATTCAAAATTTTCGGATATCATGAAAAAAGGATATGGAAACAGATATCCCGAAATGCTTGCAAGAGCCGGCAATGAAAAAAAGAAAATTTCAACAGAAAAGCACGAAGTCATTCACAATCAATCAATTGATTTGAAAAAATTGCCCAAGTTGGCATCAAAACTCCCTGCAACTTTGATTGGAGAAAGAGCACAGAAGTTATTGGCACAAAAAAGACCTGATTTTTTATTGAAAGCAGATGAATTTTTTCCGGATTATAAAAATAATCCCGACAAATACTATCCGATTTTCTACCTCAATAAAGCGAAATATTATGTGGCACACATCAAAAATGCCGAATTATACACCTCCAGAAAAGATTTGAGCCCGGATCAAAAACTGACTCAACTGCCTACGGATAAAACCGTGGTAGTCTATTGCAAAACCGGACATACCGGAGGAAATGCAACAGCATATTTAAACATGCTCGGCTATAGCGCAAAAAACTTGATGTTCGGCGCCAGTTCTTTTATGTTTGATTTGTGGAAAAAACAGGAATGGACTACTGATGTCAGCAATGTTATCAATGATTTTCCGGTAATTGAAGGAAAAAAGAGAACCAACAATAAAATTGTAGCACTTTCTCCAAAGAAAAGCGCAGCACCCAAAACTCCCATCAAAAAGCGCAAGAAAAAAGAAGTTTCCGGCGGATGTGGATAGGAAAAAACAGATTCAAAAAAACTCTCTAAAACAATTTTAGAGAGTTTTTTTTGGGTTCGCCTATAAGTTTTATTTAACTTTGTGCAAAATCAAAACATGAAAATCACAGGAGCTGTCATTGCAGGAGGAAAAAGCAAACGGATGGGATTTGATAAACTGTCAATTCTCTTTCAACAAAAAACTTTTTTGCAACGTGCTACTGATTTGCTTGAGCATTTCACCGATCAGATCTTCATTAACAGCAACCAAGATATATCAAGCCGCTATCCCATACTCAAAGATGAAATCAAAGATATTGGTCCGATGGGCGGCATTTATAGCATGCTGAAACAAATCGAGACAGCACAACTACTCATCGTTCCGGCTGATATGCCTTTGCTCAATACGGAGGTGATTGAATATCTGATGCAACACTATCAAAAAGACAAACTTATCAACGTTTTTCAAACCAAAAACAAAACGCAAATGCTGGTGGGAATCTATGACAAAAAGCTTCTTCCTGTTCTGGAAAAACAAATTGAGAATAAAAATTATAAATTACGCATTTTATTACAAAAGTCAGCTGTAAATCTTATAGACGGCAATAAATTCGAGTCGTTATTTGCCAACATCAACACAACAGAAGATTTGAAAACCATCCAACAGCAACATGAAAACTAAACAACAAGAAATTTGGCTAAAAGCCGCTGTTATAGGAAGCATTTGGGCTTCTTTTGAAATTGTTTTCGGTGGTTTTTTTCACAGTCTCAGATTGCCTTTTGCCGGAACATTCCTAACTTTTTCCGCCATTGTTCTGCTCATTTCTTTTTCTTATAAATGGAATGATAAAAACCTGTTTCTGAAAGCCGGTCTGATTGCCGCACTGATGCGCTCATTGATGCCCACTTCAGTTATCTTAGGTCCGTTGATCGGCATCTTGATTGAGGCAATTCTATTTCAAATTTCCATTAATTTATTCAAGAGAAATCTATTTGCTTTTGCCTTTGCCGGCATACTTGCCATGTTCAGTGCTATTATTCATAAAGTGGTCAGTATCATTCTGATATACGGATTTGATATTGTGAAAATTCTGGAAAATCTGTATTTTGTTCTGCTAAAATCCACACATATCAATTTGCCTTTGAATCAACTGCTTGTAATGGTTGTGCTGGCCTATACTTTCTTGGGAATTCTGGCAGGATTCATCGGGATAAAAATTGGAAAATCTTTGACAAAACCGGCATCCGCTCAAATGGAAATCCATGAAAAATGGGAAGTAAAAAACAGTCTATTTGATATTCATAATTTCAAATATCAGTCCGAATATATTTTTCTGCATCTCATTGTTTTGGTTCTTGCTCTGTTTGCTTTGGAATACTATTCCGTTCAATTTGTGTTCCCTCCTATCTTGTTCTATCTTGCTTTTATCATCAAACGATATGGAAAATCTTTGCGCAGATTGGCAAAGCCTTTATTTTGGATACAACTTCTCATCATTATTGCCATGGCAATATTTCTGTGGGACAATAAGATGGCAGGATTAGTTGTCGGACTCAAAATGATTCTACGAGCCATTTTGGTGGTATCCATCTTCACGGCAATCAGCATAGAGCTGAAAAATCCGTTGGTAAAAGCCTTGCTATACAAACGAGGATATTCTCAGCTATACGCCACTTTAGGTTTGGCAACTTCTGCCGTGCCTTTTATCTTGAAAAATTTGGCTGTTGACAAAAAAAGCTTTTTCAATCCGTTTGGGATTCTAAGAAAATCAGTAGGACTATCAGATTTACTATTCAAAGAATTTCAATTGCATCTGAAACAAAAAAATGTCATCTATATCATCTCGGGCAACACCCGAAGCGGAAAAACCACATTTCTGAAAAAAGTGATTGCGGCACTCAAAAAACAAAAATCGGACTATCGGATTAACGGCATTATTGCTCATGGTTTTGATCGGAACAATGAACGATACGGCTTTGATATTGAAAACATTAAAACCGGAGAAAAACAATTTTTGTGCAGCCAAAAGCCTCTTGAAAATGCTAAAAAAATCGGACGATTCTACTTTTCTGAAAAAGGGCTTAGGTTTGGCAGAAATGCTTTGACCGAAGATTTGAAAAACTGCCAATTATTGGTCATTGACGAAATCGGCTATATGGAACTCAAAGGAAAAGGCTGGTTTGATGCCATTGAAAAAGCAATGGAACATCAAAATCTCAATATGATTTGGGTGGTCAGAAAAAGAATTCTGGAAGATGTTCTGCGCTTGTGGCAACACTCAAACATCAAAGTGATTGATATTGAGAAACACCAACCCGATAAGATTGCCGAGTTGTTGAATTAGACAGATGAGCTTTATAAACTTTTGAACTTTATATTCACAAGCCTCTTTGCTTCAGCCAAGCGTCCATAATTCTGATAAATTCTTCCGAGTGTTCCATCATGGGTGCATGCCCGCAGTTGTCCATCCAAAATAAGTCTGAATCAGACAGGAGCTTATGAAATTCTTCAGCAACTTCCGGCGGGGTCACTTTGTCTTGTTTTCCCCATATCAAGCAAGTAGGCAGTTTCATCTGCGGCAAATCTTTTGCCATATTGTGCCGGATGGCACTTTTTGCCAAAGCCAAAGTGCGAATCACTTTCATTCTGTTATTGACCACTTCAAAAACTTCGTCAACCAGTTCTTTGGTGGCCACTCTGGGATCGTGAAAAACTTCTTGGGCTTTTCTTTTGATATATTCGTAGTTTTTACGCTTAGGATAAGAATCTCCCATACTTTTTTCATATAGACCGCTGCTTCCGGTGAGCACCATTGCCTCGACATTTTCAGGGTTTTTGTTTGTAAAATATAATGTCACATGCCCGCCCAAAGAATTTCCCAGCAAAATGGCTTTATCAATTTTCTTAAAGACATAAAAATCGTGTAAATATTTTGCAAAACCCTTGACACTGGTTTTTAGTAGCGGAAAAGAATAAATTGGCAGTTCGGGCAACAAAACCCTATAATTTTTGGAAAAATGCTGAATCACCTGATCAAAATTGCTCAAGCCTCCCATGATGCCATGCAAAATGACAATTGGCGTGCCTTCTCCTTTTTCAAGATATCTGAAGCCTCCTTCTTCTTTGATATATTTCTCAAGCATATTTTTATTTGTATTGCAAACAAAAATACGATTTTTTTTTATATCTCAGACTTGGTCGGTTCAGGCTAAAATTTAAAAACAAATTCTTAAAAGAACATCTGAGAAACTTCAGCTGAACACAATGCCAAATAAAGTTTGTAAAGTTGAAAGTGAAAAGTTGAACGAAGCGATTAGTAGATTGAAGATTAACGATTGTAGATTTAAGAAGTTCTTTTGCCACTGTAGCCTTCCCCTTTTTAGCTTAATTTTTTTTAGACCAAAACAGAATATAACAATGAATTATTTATTTTATAGATTTACTCAGCATCAGTGCGTCCCAAAACTTT
>Ga0256846_1000403_pt1 | contig 17821 bp, 15 predicted proteins | sample TevniametaG_FD_189098 | JGI IMG/M metagenome (GOLD analysis project Ga0256846, IMG submission 189098) | Tube worm associated microbial communities from hydrothermal vent at the East Pacific Rise, Pacific Ocean - Tevnia | ecosystem: Host-associated > Annelida > Integument > Unclassified ...
GGTGGTGCAATAACAATAGTTTGAATTCGAAGATTATATGCAATAGTTGAAGCAATAATACTTTTCCCAAGACCTACAACATCAGAAATTATAACACCGCCATGTCGTTCAAGAATTTCCATAGAATCTTTGATCGCATCCGTTTGATATTTCAGATTAATATATAAATTTTCAGTAATTTCTTCCGGAAATATTATCTCTTGTTCATCCTTTTTGCCGAATACTTCTTCCAGAACTCTTAAATAGATAAGATAAGGAGAGAACAGTTTCTCAAACCATATCTTTTTCACAACTTTTCTTTCAAATTCTCCAAAGTTATCATCTGAAATTAATTTTATGCTCCTATTCCATAATTCATCAAATATTTTTTTACCTTCTAAAAAATCAACACTATCTCTTAACTCAACATTAATTTCAGCTCTACCTTTTAATCCCATTCTCGAAAGATTGCTTGATCCAGTTATCAATATTCCTGGGAAATCACCATTATTGTTATGTGAATCTTTGTTTTCGAAAAGATAAAGTTTTGCATGATTAGGTTGAACCGTTTTTCTTACTTCCAGTGACCCGTTTTTAATTTTATCCAAATAGATTTTGAATGCTTCCTGTTTTTTTTTAGTATCAAAGAAATTGGTTTTATTGAAAAACTCAATAAACATATTGTAATAATTTTCTCTGATCTTTCCTCTTGATTGATTTATTGCATTAATATATTCAAATTCCTTGACCTTGTTCTTTATATCCTGCTCAATATCCATTCCAACAAGGATTCTGACTTTCTTGTTTTCAATCCCTTTGTAAATCTCTTCAAATCCGGAGAAATAGAAATATCCGATTAAAAAATCAAGATTCTTTGCAGAAGGTAAAATATTTGAAATTACATTACTTAATAGTCTATCCTGATTGGTTATCAATTTTCCCATGTTTTGTATTATTATCTATCATCTCCCGAAATTTAATTAACCATTAAACCAAATGATATGAAAATAATTAAAAAGATTCAACAGAGAACGTTATGAAAAAAATTATTGTGAAGGAGTTAAATATGCGTTTAACTTTTGGATATAATCCCTTTACCATAATTTTCCTGATTTTATCAGGTTATTATTATGTATTTTATGTAATCCGTTACACATTTGGATTTAAATGCACAAATTATATCACCCAGTGTAGGGGTAGGCCTTGCGTCTACCCTATAGGGAGCTTCGCCCTCTTCTCCTTTTCAGATTCGGGCAAACCGCCGTTTGCCCCTAATCTTTCATGAGAAAAACTATGCTATCAACACTTTTTTCCAATTTAATTGATAGTGAAAAAACTTTCATATCATTATCTTTACCGAATTTTACTTTCCGTCCTGCAAGTATACTTGTCTTTATCGTAAACATATTATTACCGTTGTTTTCCAAATCCGATTTAAACTTATTGAATTTAAAATCTAACTTACCGTCTTTAACGGCTATTTCTATTTTGCCATATGCAGGATGTTCGTAAACACCTATCAATTGAGAGAAATCATAAACAGTACTTTTATCATTTTTTTTCTCAACAACTTCCTTACGGCTTTCCAAGTTCTTCCTTTTTATTTCATCAAGAACTTTCATGAACCTTTCATTCCAATCTATCGGTTTTAATCCCCTTAGCTTATCATAGATATGGAGTGCTATTGCGTAAGTCAGCAGATGGTTCTCCTTGTTTGTAAGAACTACTACGGCGGCATTTTTATCAGGCATTAACGTAACTACGGATGAGAAACCGTCAATGCTCCCGCCGTGATGAATCATTTTTGCCCCTCTGTAATGATTTATGAACCATCCCACCCCATAGGTCGGGTAGGAGAACTCTTTAAACTTCCCAATCTTTGATGTAATTACTCCACCTGCAATCATATGCGGAGTATGAATAAAATCCAAACTCTTTTTGCCGATAAGAGACTTACCGTCCCATTTTCCTCTATCTAAATTAAGTTTAACCCATTTGAGCATATCATAAACATTGGAATTGATGGATCCGGCAGGTCCTATCCCTTCCATTTCTCTGTAAAAAGGTATTCTTGACACAGCTCCGTCTTTTTCCGAATAAGGGAGAGCAAAATTATCCGATTTTACCATATCTTCAATTGAGAAATTCGTACATTCCATTTCCAAGGGAGCTAAAATATATTTTTTTACCTGCTCCTCCCAACTTGAACCCGTTACCTTCTCTTCAAGGAATCCGGCTGTCATATACATAAGATTTTGATACTGAAACACGGTTCTGAATCCTTTATTGTTTTTTAAAAATTTCAATCCTTCGAATAACTCTTTTCTCGATTTATCAGAACCGTACCAAACAAGATCATGACGAGGTAATCCCGAATTGTGGAGAAAAAGGTCCAAGATTCTCATATTATCGGAAGCATAGGCATCATACAACTTAAACCCCTTAAGATATTTCTTTACCTTATCTTCCCATGAAAAGACCCCCGTTTCCACAAGTTTTCCCGCAACAAACGCAGTAAATGCTTTTGTAGCAGATCCTATCGGGAACATCGTATACCTTGTCACGGGTAATTTTTTTTCCAAATCTCCAAATCCGTATCCTTTTGCAAGAATTATATAGCCGTCGTACATAACCCCCACTGCCATACCGGGTACTCCCCATTTCTTAAGGGATCGTTTTACATGATTATTAAATTTTTTAATGATAAATTTTTCTTTCGGGTAAATATCCGTAGTTGTAAATAGGATAAGTAAAGATAATACGATTGGGAAATATCTTTTTTTCATAGTAATCACCTTCCGCAGAATAATACCATTTTTCAACAATAACTTAAACAAATTATCAAGATTCCGATTGACAATATTTTACTTTGATATTATTATTATTTTACAAGTTTTATCTGACGGAAAGGAGGAAGTATGAAAAAATTATTAACAATAGCTTCATTGGTATTGGTTGTTATTTTACCACTTAAAGGAGAACTTGCCGTTAACATCGGAGGTTTTTACTCGGGAGCATTCAAAATTGATTCTTTCTCTTTGAATACATACTTTAAAGATTCGAAAAATATAGTATCGTTTGACGAGACAAATGTTTCAGCTTTTAATACCAAAAGTAATTTTGGATTTAATGCAGGTGTATCTTATTTCTTTAACTACAAAATAGGAATCGGATTAAATGCCTCATTCATAAAAACTTCCGTTGATGTTAGAAACAGTTTTGATTGGAGTTGGAAATGGTGGGATGGAGAAAAAGCCGATATTAAAACAAAATACTGGAAAGATAATGGAACTATAACCACTATTCCGGTGAGTATCAATTTAATTTTCAGAGTAGTTTCTACAGATAAAGTCAAGGTTAACCTGTTTGCAGGTCCTACACTTTTCCTTAATTCCGTTAAACTTGACGGGAACGGTGGTTATGCAGACGGACCCATCCTTCACGATAAAGATTACATAGTGGATTGGTATGATATCCCGCTTAAAGTTTCATCATCAACTACAATGTTTGGAGGAAACGGCGGGTTTGAAATAGAGTATATGTTATCGGAAACCATGAATATCTTTTTATCGGCAACATACTATTATGCTAATAAGTTGACATTGAACTGGAAAGTGAAAACAGGACAGTATACAAGTGAATCAGGATTATTAATTGCAAATATTTCAAATTCAGACCTGCTTCCGGATTACAATATCCCCATTAATATCAGCACCTACTCAATAGGATTCGGAATTAAACTGTATCTGTGACAATAAACTAATCGGACAGTAGTGAGTTAACATAGTCGGTTATTAAAGATAAATTTATACCTTTAAGACATTTTTTATGACTGCAAGATTTCTTGTAGCAAAAGCTACATCCGATTTTATTTACAACCGATAAGTTTCTTTTATCCAAGGAACCGTTTCTTTTCGGATTCGTTGGTCCGAATATCCCGACGGATCTTGTATCTGTAACATCCGCAATATGGAGAGGAAGCGAATCCGCCGATATTAAAACTCCACCGTATTTTATTAAAAGAATAAGATCGTTGAATGTTAAAAAAGGAATTTTTATCGCCTCCGAAAGCCTAACCACCTCGTCCGCCTTCTTCTCTTCACTACCATTTCCCCACAAAACCAATTTTTTAATTCCCGCATCAATTCCGGAAAGTATTTTAACATTCCGTTCAATTGATAAAAGTTTCGATTCCCATCCACCGCCGACATTTAATATCGCATATTTACCGGATTTTAGATCATTTTCCATAAAAAACTTTTCTATCTCTTTGGAAAAAAAAAGTTCTTTTAGGGGATAGTTAATATTATCGGAAGAAATTCCAACTAAATTCAACAGGTGGATATTTTTTTCTATAACACTCCTGCCTTCATTAAATAACGTTACTTTCTCCCGATAAAACAGAGATGACAACGGTTCTCTTAAATTAGCTTTGTTAAATCCGATTACATTTTTTCCGATCAAACGGGAGAAAACAGCGGATTTTATCAGACCTTGAAAATCCAAAATAACATCAAAATTCCCCCGATATTCCGAAACAACACTCCAAAACTTTACAATTTTATTAAAGAAACCCCCTTTTTTTATTTCTACCGGAACTATTTCGTCAATACCTGAGAAACTTGCTAATAATTCAGCTCCCGAAGTCTCTGCAAACCATGTGATCTTAGCTTCCTGGAAATTGGAACGTAGCAAATTTAGGGCTGGAAGGGTGTGGATGATGTCTCCGAGAGATGATAATTTTACAATAGCTATACTTCTAATTTTCATTTAGACTGTAAGAACATACGAAAAACCTGAAGATATGCAATTCAAATTTTTTTATTTATGCATCTCAAGTTTCTTTAGATCTTTCTTTAGTGATTTCGTAATTCTAAGTTCTGAATCATGATATTCTTTATTTTCCGGCAACAACAGCTGAAATTTCCTTAACTCTTCAAACTCAATAGTTATGGAGACAACATTGAAAGAATTTACATGTCCCCCTTTTGTCTTATCCTCGCTTATGAAATGAAAATGAAATCCGGGAATACTTATCCCCTCCATAAAATCGGGAGTGTAAAATCCGATCAGCGTCCCTTCGGTTTTTAAGGGAAGGTTAAATTCTCTTTGCGATCTTATAACACTGCCAATACCTAAATACGGTTTAGTTTGTCTCAACAATGTCCTTAGCTTAAGATTATCAAAAACACCTTTGATCCTAATTGCATAAAAACTTTTCTTTCGAGGTATCATGTTAAGGATGTATTGCTTTAGTCCGTTATAATCCAACTTCCTGTTTGTGTAATGATCGGAATCCACATTGAGTGTTGCAATTGTAAAAAAGGGAGTTTTATCACTATCTTTTACCACTTCAATCAAACCGTCACTCTTAACTCTGTAAAATTTTCCATCCACTGCCAACACTTCACCGGCCATTTTATGGAAATATCCGATACCAAAATCTCCATATTTTTTCAATTCTCCAAAAGTTATTTCTCCATCATACAAACCCTTCAAAACTGCGTTAACCGTTGATGCCTGTGTAATGGTTTTAACTCCATTCGCTGAGAATAGTACAACAGAGAAAAGGAGAACAGTAAACAATGTAATACTTTTTTTCATTTCTAAATCTCCTTCTTATTTTTAATAATTTCTATTATATCAGAAGTAGATTTAATTTTCCTACCTCCGACAATCGCTATCTTCCCGCCATACGATCTGACTACATCTCTTTCGGGAACCGTTTCAGTGGTATAATCGGATCCCTTACAATGAAAATCCGGTTTCAGTGTCAGTAAAACTTTTTTGACTCTCTCCTCTTTGAATATCGTAACATAATCGACAAATTCAAGAGAGCCTATAATCCTCGCCCTTCCGATTTCATCAATTTGAGCTCTATGATCACCTTTTAGCGCTCGCAACGATTTATCGGAGTTTATTGCAACGACAAGAATATCGGCAAGTTTTTTCGCCTCTTTCAAATAGCGAATATGACCTATATGAAGCAAATCAAACCCACCGTTTGCAAGGGCAATTTTCTTTCCACTTTTTTTCTCCATTTCAATTATCTTTGACAAATCTTCTAACTTCAGGAGGTTATTCATTATTATCCGAATTTTTTTTTGAAGAATATGCAGTTACTTCACTGCTTAGCTCCTCTCCATTCAAAGGATAGGCTCCTTCTTTCATAACAACGATAGATGCACCGATGTTTGAGGTCACTGCGGAATCATAAAATCCGGCTCCCGAAGCAAGAGATAAACTTAAAACAGATATAACGGTATCACCTGCACCTGTTACATCTACAATATCCGATGTACCGTAATTGTCTATTTCAACAGGAGAAGTTCCCTCTTCAAAAACGATCATGGTTTTATTTCCCCTTTTCTGAAGAATTCCTCGACAATTCAACTTTGACATCAATTCACTCCCCGCATCAAAAAAATCCTCTTTTGAGGTAAATCTTTTGGTGGGAAAAAGATTCTTTATTTCGGGTTCATTAGGTGTAACATAGGATGCATTTTTGAACTTGGAAAGATTATCCCTTGAATCCACTACCGATATTAGTTTGGGGTACTCATTAATAACATCCGAGAACAGATCAGCCCTAACGGATTCCTTTAGGTAATCCGAAACAAGTAACAAATCCGCATTTCTTAAAACCGATTTCAATTCATCCGAAAGTTTTCTGTAAAATTCAACTTTTGGAGTCAGCTTATTTAAATAATCAATTCTTAGAACCTGCTGCTTTCGGGAATCATCCCTACCAGATAATATACGGCTCTTTCTCGGTGTTCTAAAATTATTTGGAGATAGCAGGTGATTCGTATCTATATCCAAATCTGAAAAAAACTTTTTAATCCGATCCCCGTCTTCATCGGAACCGATAAATCCTACAGGAATCGGCTCTGCTCCAAGAGATTTGATATTGTTAACAACATTTCCGGCTCCACCAAGCATAAAACCACTCTCTTCATATTCAGTTACAAGAACGGGAGCTTCTCGTGAAACCCTTCCTGTTGAAGTAACAATATATTCATCAAGGATAAAATCGCCCCAGACTATAATCCGCTTACCTTTAAAAGTATCTCGGGTAAAATTTGAGATAAACCCCGAATTATTTCCTTTTACCACAATGTCTCTAATTTATTTTATTTGGCACTTGCTTTAACCGTAAAATAGGCAGGGATACTCTCTTTACCTTCATCGGTTACCGCTTTAATTGCATATTCACAATCTTCGTTGGATACTTTGCGATGTCTGTAGAAAAAAGTATCGGAATCAAATGAATCGATAAGTACCTGTTGTGAATTCTCTATCTTATACAACTTGTATCTAACGATATTGTTCCCTTTTAAAATATTATAATTGTTTTTCCTCCATGTAAGTTCATTAAAAAATTCTGTCAGAAGAAGTGAGCGGTTCTGAAATTGCTCCCCTGAGAAATCGGTCGGTGGTACAACGTCAAGACGACTCATAACCGACTTTCCTACATTGATCCTTGCAGTCTGCCCTCCCGAAGGACAACTTGTCGTAATCATTTTCCCTTCACTCTGAAGAAGTTTTAATGCGTCCGGTACTGAAATACCTTGCTCCAACTGTTTTATTAACGCCCATGCACCGGTAACATGAGGTGCGGCCATTGATGTTCCGTTATAACTGCCGTAAGAGTCATCATTACCGGCAGTTGCAGACATAATATCAACTCCCGGAGCAAAAAGATCAACCATACCGGTTTTCCAGTTGCTAAAATTTGCATCCAAATCATCTTTTCTCGTTGCTCCTACGGAAATCGCATTTTCAATACATGAAGGACTTGAAATTCCATTACAATGTCCTTCATTTCCCGTTGATATTACTGTAGCAATTCCGACATCCGTCAGATTTTTAATGATACTGTATAAATATGCATCATTACAAAAATTGCTAAACTCTCCTCCGCCCAAACTCATATTTGCAGCGGCTATCTTATAGGTATTTCTCAAAGAATATACATATTCCAGTGCCTTTAGCTGATCGGAACCATAGGAAAGTACCGATTTTTTTTTAGGAAAGTATGAAAAAATCTGAATTGCAATTATATCGGAATCTTTCGATACTCCTGCCCTGTATATTGATTTTCCGGCTGCAATTCCCGCTACATGCGTTCCGTGGGAAACTCCTTTAATAGGTGTTGCCGATCCTGCTCCGACCATCTCGGTCTTACCGTTAGGACAATCACCCAATGCCGAGTAGCAGGCTTCAACTATATTTTTCCCTTTGAACATTTCATGAGTTCTCCGTACTCCCGTATCAAGAATAGCTACATACCATCCTTTCCCTGTAATTCCCACACTCCATGCTTTCGGTGCTCCGACAATACCCGCAGACTGATCAAGCTGAGGTTCAACGGGAACATCGCCTCCCTTCACAACACCTTCATTATCATGTAACTTCATCAATTTATCTTCGACAATTGAGATTACTTCCGGTAAGTTATTTAACTCCATTAATGCTTCGGGAGAAAGCGAAAGAGCAATAAACGGGATGGTCGAGTACCTTCTGTTGATTTTAAAATTATAATAACAGAGTTTTGACAATAAACTGTCTCCGCTTTTAAAAATTGCATCTTCAAGTTTCAAATCGGCATTAAATCCGGCAAGTTTTGTCACAGGTCTTAAATCACCGGTCTTCACTTGGACGGATTGATAAGTCAGGTTTTTTATATCGGGAACATCCATTTCGATTATTACCCTCACTTCTCCGAACTTGCAAGCTTTTTGAAACATCAATTCCAGATCGTTTTCTCTGTCAATACCACTGATATTTAACGAAAACAACATTAGAAAAACCAAAATAACGGCTATCTTCAACTTTTTCATCTTAACCTCCGCTTTTACAAGTAATAGTATAAAACAAAATCAAATAAAAATAAATAATTATACAAAACATATCTTCTCTGATATTTTTTATTTAAAATATTGAAATTATTCAAAATATATAGTAGAATAAATTTGGAGGTTAAGATGAAAAAATCTTTATTACACATTTGTTCCGAAAATACAGAGACAAGAGTGGTGGAAAAAAAAACTTTAAAAACGACGAATCATGATAATATTGAAGAATTTAGACTTAAGAAATTATTGATAACTATTAAGTCCGAAAAAGATTTATTTTATACTTTCGCCAAGTCTTCCATAGTTAACAATTAGCATAACCTCAAATAGGTAATTCTTTATTATTCCTGTATAGGACATAATAAAGCTAAACCGGATTTTTTATTATACTCAATTGGAGAAATGATTAAAGCAAGTTTCCTCTAAATTGTTCATGTAAGGTTAATTAGGGCGGTTTCACTGTTATCGGAAAAGTTTACGGTCACTTCTTTAGTAAATTCGGGAATTAGTAACTCTTTTTCCTGATAAGGGATATATTTTGAATCGAAAAACAGTTTTTCAACTTCAATTTTTGTAAATCCTATCCCTGCACATTTCAAATAGCATTTGAATGGCTCCAACTCAATGAACTGAGAAGGGAGAAGCACTTTATTGATTTTATACTGCTCTTTATGAGAATATGTGTCCCCGAGAGAATTGGGAGAAATCTGCCTGTCACCCGATTTTTGAATCAACTCTTGCTCCCCGAATGCACGGCTGACAAATTCCGCAGTTGTAGGATCATTTAAGAGAAAAACACAATTAGTGTTGAAATTATTGAAAAAAGTCTCCTTTTTGTCTTTTCCGTAAATATCCGAAATAGAACCGAGATCTTGATTTACTGCATACAAAGCTCCCCCTTTTGCTCTTGCCATAGTTAAAAAATCAAAAATTGACGGTATTTTTGACAAAGATCCGAATTCATCAATAAAAAAATTGATCCGTCTGTCAGTCGGGAGAATCACATCTGTCAGACTTAGCGACTCCCTGATCATTATATCTATTACAAATGTTATTAACGGTTTAAAAATTGAATCATTCTGTTTTATATTTAGTAAAAATATGTTTCGATTTTTCTCATCATTAATGAATTCTCTAAAACTAAAATCACCTTCTGAATCGTAAATATACTTGAAAAAAGAGATCCTCTCCTGTAATACCGACAGTATACTTGATGCTTGAGGAGAGCCCGGGTTTTCAATATGTTTGATAGCTCCCATTTCCCTGACAGGCAATCCGGATTGCATCTCTTCAAATATTTTGTTTATCGGTAGTGTAAAAAAATCCCATATATCACTATTTTTAACATTTTTTCCCGATCTTTTACCATATCCTCCGGAATATAGTAAATACAATCCTGTTCTGAAAATATCACGTGCGGCATTGTACCAATAAACATCCTTTGAATTTTTCGGTGGCTCAAACAGGCTTGTGGATAAGACATCAAAATCGGAATATGTCCTTATCTCATTCATGAAACTCCAGCTTACACTACGAACATCAAACGGATAAAATATGATATCCGATTCGGGTCTGTAATGCTTTGAAAGAAGTTCCCCCTTAATATCATATATCACAGACTTTTCATTAACGGTGATTTTCTCCTGCCTTTTAATAGTCTGACCGATTATCTGGTTAAAAAGAACCGTTTTACCGGTTCCGGTTGATCCGAGAATAAGTATATGTTTCTGCTCACTCTCTCTTGGGAGCAACATCCCTCCTAAATTCAAATTCATACCCCACCCGTCAGTTAAAGATTCCGCTTCACAACAAGATTTCAGTTTTTTATACATCTCTTTTTTTGATAGTATCTTGGTACCTCTTAAAAAAATATCATTTTTTAATCCTTGAGATTTAAAGTAAAAATATATGATATACAACAACATAAATGAATAGACAGGCAAAGTATTCTTAAAAACCAGCCACATCTTTTTCGGAAATTTTTTGAAATAACCTCCGTATAAATAATTTAAGACACTCTTAAACACCTTGGTTTCAACTATATTTCCTTTTTTAACATACACCGATAATTTCTTGTTTGAACTAAAAAAAGGGAGAAACTCTTTGGGAATTTCAACAGATTCGGTAATCATGGTATTTATTCCCAAAAGATATTTCAACATGGTACCTGAGGAAATGGTACTCCCTTTCGGAGGGATTCTTTTGATTTTTTGCTCATGTATTTCCGGTAATATTAATGCAGCCATTAAGATAGTTTGAATGATAGCTGAAAGCAAGAACGATATTAAGATCATTTGAAAAAACATTTTAGCACTTGCAACCGCCGATTCATGTGCCATCAAATTCTTAGACATTATTTCTCCTTTTCAGTTCGGATTATTACTAATCTTACCTACATATTATAGTATAAACACAGTGCTTTTTCAATATTTTCAATATTTTCTGCGTATAGATTATAATTACTCTATAAAAAAATTTAATTTAAAACAGAATAGCTATTTCTATTACTTATCTATACTATTTCTTACATCGGCGGGGATTGACCCCTTTTTAAATATAAACCATTTTTTTGTTGACCTTATATCGGTTCTTGCACCATTGGCAATAAGAGTTCTTGCAATTTTAGTTCTTCCGAGAAAGTTTGCCCAATGAAGTCCTGTCCAACCATATTTATCGGTCATATCGAGATCAAAACCATTTCTTATCAAGATATCCAATATTCTACTTTTCCCGTCAATAACAACTCGATGCAACACACTCATTCCGAATTTATCGACTCTTTCACTAATTTTATAATTATCCAATGGCAACTCTATCTTTGAGAATCTAACCGGCGGATTAAACAGCAAGAACACCATTAGAGATAGAGAACACGTAAGTATAATTTTTTTTACAATCAAATATTTCTCTTTAACAAACGGAAAACCATACTCTTCCTTCTCACTATATATAGCAGCTTTGAACATTCCTATACTGTTCATACGCTTAAAAAATCTTTTGTAGAAAAGCCTTTTTCCCATTTTTCTATTTACCTTTTAAAATTCCATTTTCAAGATCAATTCTTATTCCGGTAGCATTATCCACTCTAACTCCCTTCTCGACATGGGAATCTAAAAACCGGATGAATTCGGACTCAAAGTCATTGATGTCGTTTGTCATCCATTCCATTATTTCAGACTGTTCCCGAAACAATTCCCAAAAACCATCCGTACATAATAAAATTTTATCTCCATATTCCACATCTATCTTCACAATTCTATCCCTCATCCTTTCTCCGTTACGGGGTAAAGAAAAAAGAAGTCTGTTTTTACCTTCACAGCGGGTAACTTTGTCAAGGCTGATATCTCCATTTCGGTAATATTTCCAAGGAAAAGTATCATCATCAGTAAGAATACATAATTTTTTTCTTCTCTTCTGAAAAACTTCAACTCCATTTAAAAGCTTTAAATTTCTTTCGGTTAGAAGAAAAAACCGTGAGTCTCCCGCCCAAGTATAGTACAACTCAAGTTTTTCACCTCTCTTAATGATAAATATTAAGATTACGGTTGTCGCCATTTCCATACAAACTTTCCTCATTTCAACTGATAATTCGTCAAAAAGAAACGGGATATCCTCTGATGAAAGTTTCCCTTCTTTATGCAATAAATTAAATTTGTCCACAACCATTCCAGCAGCAATTCCACCCATAATTTGCCCGCCTACACCATCGGCAATTATTGCAAGCAAAGATTCATCGTTAACAGATACACCGTATCTGTCCCAGTTCCGATATCCGGATCCAATATGAGACACAAAAGAAATATTTTTCTTTAACATATGTTCAATTTTCCTTAACCGATAATTCCCGATTCATACTCAATTTCAAGTTTTCCTAAAAAATAAAGGATGCCTCTATCTCCAGAAAACCTCTCTTTTTTGAAAAAACCAAATGCCTTTTCCATCCTCTTCCTATCAGCAACTATGTATATTTTTTCTCCATCGAAGCGGGTTTCAAAAAAAGGGGTATCTTTCAATCTTACGCCTCCTATTTTACCTCCTCTGAATTCAATAACCGTCCTATCATTAATACTCAGACTAATTTTTTTCTGATTTTCAATACATACATGATTATCCGTCCCTTGCTCATCTTTTTTAAGCGGGACATTTATGTTGTATATCAGGTCAATACTTCTAACTATTTTTTTAACACCTGATATTTTCTTTATTTTTTTAACTGTCGAGTCAAAATTTTTAACCATTTTATCAGCATTCTCATACCGTTTATTAATATCCGTTTTAATTGCCCTTGAAATGAACTTCACAATCCGTTTATCAATCTGTTCAACGGCAAAACATTGGAGAAACTCTCTTTCAAAATCAATCTCGTACAGAGGTTCATAAATAATGTTATCCCATAGATTCCCGATAAATATTTCCGTAATAACTATTCCGGCAGTAAATATATCCACACGCGGATCTCTCCTGTATCTTTTATCGAACCGAATGGGATCAAGATATTTATCTCTTCCGATTATACCTGTGGTTTTCTCTCCCTTTTTTCTATTAGTCTCACGTGATGTTCCGAAATCAGCCATTACATATTTTATCTCTTTGCCTCTCTCCACAACAAATATATTCTCAAGTGCAATATCTCTATGAATTATTCCCGATCTGTGCAGATCGGCTATGGTTCTTATAATCTGAGATGTCATTTCCAATTTTTCAGCAAGTGATATTTCCAACTCCCCCGAAGCTTCAAGCATAACGATATCTCTCATATTGCAGACTGCAATTTCCATCAAAATTGCTAAAAACTCCTTCTTTTTTCCCGAAAAAGCAACCCCTGTTTCAAAAACTTTGATAGTTCTCTCTGTGTTAAGCTTTTTTATCACCGATATTTCATCTCTTATGGATTTTTCGGAACTTTCTATCTCTCTTATGCTAAAATTACTTCTGTCTTCAAAACATTGTTCAAATGACAAGGGAAGTTTCATAGCAAATAATTCTGAACTGTTTTTTTCCTCCACTTTAAGGATTAAACCGTAGCCTCCCATCCCTATTATCTCTTTTGTTATAAATAAACGATCATTAAGTACAATTTCTATCCCAATCAGAGGAGATCCAAGATTATTTTTTTTGTCATCACCGTTTGCAATAAACAACTCTTTAAGATCTTCGGTAATACAGAATGGACAAACATCTATCTCCGAGGAAACAAAACGGCGGCAATTCCTACAGTACCTCAATTGTTTATCCTTTCTCCGATATTATAAGTTTTAACGGAATAAATATTCTATATTTTAATCGCATGAGTATTTTTTCACTGACAGGATTTTTTCTAAGTTTGGATTCTGAGAAATAGATAAGAAAATGGGAGCCGGATTCCACTCCAAGCAACATAACATCTTTACCGCCAAGCAAAGAATACTTTTCAATTTCAGCTTTTGTCAGATATTTTACAGTACAAGATGGATCACATCCGGCAGCTATCTTCTTCATGAAATTATCAATACCATTGTAAGTAATATTGGGAATCATTGAAGCCGGAACAGGATTTTCCGTAAAGTAAATACCCTTATCCCGCTTAACAAACATTATCCCCCTAACCCTAATGTACATCGGAACAATCTTCTCTTTTTTCAAATCTTTTAAGTGAACAGTTTTATTTTTTTGCAAAACCAATTTTTCAGGAATCATTTTCGAGTTAACATAACATATATCACTCAACTTGTTTCCATTATCAAGATATTTACATAAAACCTCATCTCCGGAAGTGTTTAAAACAACGTATTCGGCCATCCTTTTTCCCGTCGGAGAATAAATGTATCTATCATTTTTAGATAAAGAATAGTCCGGATTAATATGAATGAGAAAAAAAGGAGGTCTTACTCCTGTAAGATAAACCTTTGTGTCAGAGAATAAAGAAAATCCTGTCAATGATGAAAAAATAAAGAAAAACACAAAAGATTTTGGAAACATCTTTTTTTAAGCCGATTCCGAAAATCAGATAATCGATTCTACAAATTTGTTGTAATAATAGTACACCATGTATTTAATAAAGATTGTCTGATTCTTTAAATTATATTCAAAATGGTCTTTTTTTATTCTGTAGATAAGTGATTCCTGAATGAAAAGCGGCTTATGTTCACCCGATTTTTCAATATTTTTATATCCCATGAGTTCGCAAAATTTTTTAAAATCTTCCCGCATCTCCTCATTTTCAAGGTCGGTCATTGCTTTCTCTATAAAAGCGGATTCCCTGATCTTAAAATATTTTGCAACCTCCCATAACATCATTTTAGTTTTTTCTCCAACTGAAATATTAATCACTTTTCTTTTTACTTTCGCCATTTTCTATATCTCCTATATAGACTAAGACAATTATATGCATGTTTTTTTTATATTTCAATAGTTTTATACATTTTTTTCATTTCGATACTTTTTATAAGGGTAATCTCCTATAATCTTTTAAAAAAACATTTAATCGGATATCCTATGGGTTGTCCACCTTCGGAAATATTGAATTTATTAATCTTATATAATAAAATACATCCATGAAATACAAACTGCTAATACTGTTTCTAATCGTATTTTCAGTTCAGCAATTTCCATTAGCCAATCCAAAAACACAAAAAAATATAATGGAATTGCAAAAAAAGATTAACAATGCCTCCGGTAAAAATAAAGTCGATATTTTAAATAAAACCGCTTTTGAATGTCATTCCCAAAATCCGAAGAAATGTATAAAATATAGCACTCAGGCGTTAAAGCTGGCTACATTGTTAAGATATGAAAATGGGAAAGCCGAAAGTTTAAAGCTTATTGGCTTGGGATACCATTTATCAGGAGATTTAAAAAAAGCCCTAACATATTATAAAAGATCTTTAAAAATCTTTAAAAATCTTCAAATTAAAAAAAAAATTGCCTCATGTCACAGATTGATAGGTGATATTTTAGGTCTTGTCGGTAAAAATGAGCAAGCTTTATCAAATTATCTGGAAGCAGGAAAATTGTATGAAGAAATAGGGGACAAATCGGAGCTTGCAAATTTTTATATCAGTATCGGAACAATATATTGGCGCTCAAACTATTTTGAAAAAGCGTTGGATTACCATTTTAAATCACTGAAAGCAAGTAGAGAAACAGGTAAAAAAAAAACTGAAGCTTTATGTTTGACAAATATCGGGTTCTACTATTTTAGTAAAAAGAATTTCAAAGAAGCATTGAAATATTATAAAAAAGCCTTAAAGGTCCATCAATATATCGGGAATAAGTTTTCTTCGAGTTTTTTAACTAATATGGGAGCCATTTATCAAATTTTAGGTGATAATAAGAAAGCACTGAAATTTATGTTCAAGTCTCTTGAGAAAGCAAAAGAAACGGGTAAAAAATGTAAGATTGCATCCTCTCTACATAGTATCGGTATTATCTACAGTAGCGTAAAAGACAGTAACAAAGCTTTGAAATATTTGAATAAAGCACTGGATATTTCCGTTAATAATAACTTTAAAAATATTTCAAGGGGGATCTATTTAAGTTTATTTGAATATTTTAAATCAAAAGGTAATTACAAAGAATCTCTTAAATATCACGAACTTTATTCGGATTTGAAAAATAAAATTTTAAGTGAGAAAAACAACAAAAGAATAGCGGAAATGGAAGTAAAATATAGAACTCTGCAAAAAGAGAAGGAGAATGCTATTTTATTAGCTGACAAAAAACTCTTGGAAAAAAGCAACAAAATCCAGGAAATATCTCTAAGTAAATCGACAATAACAAGAAACTTTTTCATAATCGGATTCATTATGGTTTTACTTATTCTCATTCTGCTTTTCAAAAAATATTTGTATTTATTTGCTTTTTGGAAGAAGGAAAAATATATCAGTCAGTACCGACTGCAAGATAAAATAGGTTCCGGTGGAATATGTACGGTTTTTAAAGCTCATAGCGTAAGAAATAAAACCGATATTGTGGCTATCAAAGTTTTAAGAGAAGAGATAGCGGAATATCCTAATATAAAAAAAAGGTTCAAACAGGAAGCAACAATCATCAACAAATTAAATCATCCTAACATAATAAAAATATTTGAGATGGGTGAATTTAAAGATAAATTGTACCTCGTAATGGAATTATTAGAGGGAAGAACACTGGATCAAATGATTATTGATAGAAAAAATATCAATTTCAAAATATGTTTTCAAATAATGAAACAGATTGCGGAATCCATAAATTATATTCATACCAAAAATATCATTCACCGTGATTTGAAACCTGCAAATATCATGCTTATAGAAAAAGATAACAATCCTAATTTTGTAAAACTACTTGATTTTGGTATTGCAAAAAAGAAATTCCAGACAACGCTGACTAAAGACGGTGAATTGATCGGTACAATAGGATATATTTCACCTGAGCAACTTTTAAACGAGAACATCACATTTGCCAGTGATATTTATTCACTTGGAATAATTTATTACGAATTGATAACCGGCGTCAAAGCTTTCCCATATGAAGATGGTTTTAGGATTTTAAAAAAAATCTTAGAAGAAAATCCGGTTGATCCTATAAAGTTACAACCAAAGATTTCCATTGATATGAATAATTTAATAAAAAGCATGATATTAAAGAATCCTGAGGAAAGACCAAAAGCAAATGAAGTTTTGAATACCATTCAGCAATTCATAAATATTTAACTATCGGGGAAAACCATTAGTCCTATTTCAAGAACAATCATAATGATACCTCGTTGGAACTTGCAATTATGACATTGTTACCGTCCAACACCATTATCTTGTATGTGTAAACCCTACCAGATTCAATAAAAGTATCTACCGTATTTATCGTTTCCTCACCTTTGTATGGGAACTCTTTCACCGATCTGAATACCTCTCCCGAACTCTTGCGATAGAGGATGACTCTCGATATTGCATAATGACCCTTTGCTATTCTAAATGTGAGCTTACCGTAGTCTCGACTGTCCAGAAGAGAACTTTCAGTTCCCCTCG
>Ga0256846_1000404_pt1 | contig 17800 bp, 15 predicted proteins | sample TevniametaG_FD_189098 | JGI IMG/M metagenome (GOLD analysis project Ga0256846, IMG submission 189098) | Tube worm associated microbial communities from hydrothermal vent at the East Pacific Rise, Pacific Ocean - Tevnia | ecosystem: Host-associated > Annelida > Integument > Unclassified ...
GTTTCATTGGTATATTGGCTGCTTTTTCCATGGTCTATTTTTTAGTTATTGGTGAAAGTGTACGCAATGCTGTTATTTCCGGCATGGTCATGGTTATATTCAGCCCCATTGCAACCTATCTGAAAATAAAATACAAAGCAGCATCCTGCTGGATGACATATGAAGTAATACAGAATATTGACACGGATATTAAAAGCGGAGTTAATTCTTTAAAGGGGAAGAAAATCAGAATTTTTCTCATTGCACTGGTTGACATGATTGTTAAAAATGCAAAGGAGGACAGGGAAGAGGGCGGATTTTTCTCTTCGATTATAATGGGTATCCTTTTTTCTTTTCTTGCCGAAGTCTGGGATTTGATTAAAAATTTTTCACTTCCTGTGATAGTGATCCAGGATTGCACCATAAGGGAACTGCCTGGACAGCTGTCATCATTAAAGGAGAATATCCCTGCAACATTAATGGGGGTGCTGGGCCTGGATATCATCGGAAGTATTCTTGTGTCTGCAATCTCCACAATTTTTCTTTTTGGCTGCGTTCTGGGTGGTCTGACCGGATATCTGCTTCCGGATTTTTTCCCCGGGTCATGGCTGCTCATATTTGGTGACACTGCAGTGAACAGCCTGCCGGTTTTCATATGTATGATGGCAGGTTCCATCATTGTCTCTTTTTTAAATAATCTTGTTGCCATTGTAAAAAGTATTTACTTTACAGTCTTCTATACTGCCCTGCACAATCCCATGGCCATCCATGAGGGTATAAGGGAAGAGGTTACAAACTACCTGAATTACAATGACAGGTGCGGAGGATATGATTTTTTCGGTGCCATTAAAAGAAAAGTAAAACAAAAAATTGACCCATCAGATGATGAAGAGCTTTCCATGGATTCAGGAAGCTCTTTTAGTAAGGCAGATATTGATAAATGTGTACGCGCATATGGGATCAATTTCGGCAAAGGTTATTCCAGGGAAAAGATAGATGCTTTTCTGCTTAAAAAAGGATTCTCTGCTGATCTTATTGCAGCGGCCCATGATAAATATAATTTGGAAAATAGTAAAAAAAATACAGGGCATGTTGCAAAACTTGCAAAATTTATCAGCAGCAATCATGAAAAGGGTGTTTCCCATGAAAAATTGAGAAAATATTTGATTGATAAAAAGCACCCGGAGGGTTTGGTGGATCAGGCCATTGAGCTGAGCAGGCATTAAGCATATGTAGTTATAAACTAAAATATGAATCAGTTAAGCCCTGATAACAGCAGGGCTTAGACAATATGGAGGCTTGGTAATTATTATGCGGTTTCTGCTGTTTTCAGATCTCCATGGAGATGAGACTGCATGTGCAGCGCTTGTTGAAAAAGCCTGCCATGCTGATCTTGTGATCGGTGCTGGTGATTATGCCAATTTCAGGAAGAATCTTAAAAATACTCTTAAAATTCTGTCTGCCATTGAAGTACCTGTTGTTCTGGTGCATGGCAATCATGAGAGCAGTGTGGAACTTAAAAATGCGTGCAGCAGATATGATAACTTTTTTGTACTGCATGGTAATACAGTGGAGCTTAACGGTTATACATTTGTCGGGCTTGGAGCCGGAGTTCCCATTACGCCATTTGGCAGCTGGTCGGTTGATCTGTCCGAAGAAGACGCTCTTGGTCTGCTGCCGGATATTAAGAAAAAATTTATTTTTATTTCACACTCTCCTCCATATTCATGTCTGGATCAAATGTTTGACGGCCGGAACATTGGAAGCAGAACAGTTCTGAATTATATCAGGCAGTCAAAACCGCTCTTTGTTGTGTGCGGCCATATCCACGAGCAATGGGGAAAATCTGACTCAATTGAAGGTGTTTCAGTCATAAATGCAGGTCCCCTTGGTATTTACATGGAATATTCTAATTCCGGTGATATGTTGATTAATGATTAAATATGCTTTTCCAGAGTATTCCAAAATAGTCTGCTTTATGGCTTTTTTAATTGAATCCCCTTTAATTAATATTAAACAATTAAAATATTATTTTTTGTTGACTTAAAGTATAATTGCTATACAATATAATATAAATATATGCATGTAATAAATAGCAGCAATTATATAAATAAGGAGTCCCATGAAAATAAGTAACGAGCAAAAAAAAATAAACAGGGCAAAAATTATTCAGACAGCAATAGATATGATTATTGAAAAAGGCTATAAATCCGCTACAATGCGAGGTATTGCAAAACAGGCCGGGTTTGGAGATGCAACAATTTACAACTATTTTCCCACAAAAGAATCAATACTATTTGCATATTATAAAGACAAATTGAACGAAACCGTTGAAAAAATAAAAGAAATTAAGGATTTTAATGAATATACAATCAATGAACAGCTTCAGACTGTTTTTAATATTCAGTTTGAAGTTTTTCTTTTGGACAGAGAGTTTATAGCAGTTAGTTTTAAAAAAATATTTCTTACACTAAATCAGAATTATAAACAGATAAAAAATATTAAGGATCAATTCAGAGTTATTATAAAAGATATCTTTGATGCAGCTGTTGAAGCCGATGAGATTCCTCCCCAGATTTTTGAAGAGATGATATTTCATTTTATTTGGGATTATTATATAGGGCTTGTACTCTTCTGGCTAAATGACAGTTCTGAAAAATTTAATGACACAACTATATTGACTGACAAAAGCCTAGATCTTATTTGTGCCCTTATAAAAGCAGGTGTTGCAAACAAACTTTTTGATCTGGCATCATATTTTTTCAAGAATCACATCCTGGCAAGGATGACCACATTCAAGAGACATAAAGATACCATAAATATTATTAAACGTGGGTTTATGGGGGCAGATAGTGAATGAGGTGGAAATACCGGAAGGAAAATTTCAAAGAACTTTAATCAGTACAAAAACTGCCGGGAAAATCAGCGGGAAAGTATTGACTTATCTTGTAAAAAAACCTTTTCTTTCAAAGGATAAAAAAGCTGCAGCTAAAAAAGATTTGTCTGAAAAAAGTGCTGAAACTATTTTTAAAAGTCTTACCTTTCTAAAAGGAACAGTGCTTAAAATTGCCCAGTTTTTAAGCATGGAACTTGAAATATTGCCTGAAACCTTCAGAAAAGAACTTGAGAAATCTTATAACAGGGTACCTCCTTTAAATCGGGCGGTTGTCCGTAAAATTTTAAAAGATGTATATGAAGATAGTCCTGAACAGATTTTTTTGAATTTTGAAGGGAGTGCCTTTGCTGCTGCAAGCTTAGGGCAGGTGCATAGGGCAGAAACAAAAGAGAGAAATCAAATAGCTTTAAAAATACAATATCCAGGTATAAAAAATACAATCAAAAGTGATCTTAAACTTGTAAAAACCGTGGTAAAACCATTTTCTGATTATGCATTTATACTTCCTGGTTTAGATGAAGTAAAAGAAAAATTAATAGAAGAAACAGACTATATAAATGAAGGCAGAAATCTTTTATTTTTTAAAAAACATTTAAAATTAAAATCAGTAAAAATACCTGCCCTGTATGAAAAATATAGCAGCGATGTGGTCATAGCTACGGAATATATTAAAGGTATTGCCCTTAATGAATGGATAGAAACCAACCCGCCTGTCCGGGAAAAAAATAAAATAGCAGGTATTCTTTTTGAGATTTTTATCAAGGGTTTATATGAATTAAAATGTATTCATGCAGATCCTAATCCAGGTAATTTTATCATAACTCCGGATTTAAAAGTTGGATTAATAGATTTCGGATGCGTAAAAAAATATGATCAGGTGTTTATAGATAATTATCAAAGACTAAACAAGGCCATTTTTAAAGACAAGTCAGAATACTTTAGTTTACTTAATGAATTAAACCTTTTTACTGATGATATTGCCGAGGAAATACAACATGAAATCATTCAGATCATGCATAAAGTTGCAAACTGGTATGCTCTGTTTTATGAGAAAGAACGGTTTGATTTCCAGGAAAATAAAGATATTTTTATTGAGCCTCAAAAATTATTCAGAGAACTTGCAAAATACAAAAAGTATTTTAATTCTCAACCTGATTTTATCTACCTGGACAGAACAAGATATGGACTATATCGTATTTTTGAAAAACTGCAGGTTAAAATAAGAATTAGAAACAAATATGAATGGGAAGAATAATGAAAAAAAATATAATGCTTATTATAGGTGGTTCATTTAGCTTTATGGCATCAATATTACATATTGCTATTATTATCGGCGGCTCTGAATGGTATCGTTTTTTTGGGGCCGGAGAAAAAATAGCTTTAATGTCTGAACAAGGTTCATGGATTCCTGAAATTATAACCATGGGAATAGCTGCTATACTATTTGTATGGGGGCTTTATGCTTTATCCGGAGCAAAAGTATTAAGACATCTCCTGTTTTTGAAACCAGTTCTTGTAATAGTATCTGGAATCTATCTTATACGAGGTTTAATGTTGATACCTGTATTTATTATTATACCAGACCAGGTTGATATGTTTTCCGTGTGGAGTTCTTTGGCGAGTCTATTTATTGGTCTTGCTTATGCGGTCGGTACAAAGCAGGAATGGCTATATTTATAAATCAATCATTAATTTCTGTAATAGAAAATTCAGAACAATTCAAGGAAACAATATAGCATAGTAATTATAAGTATATCTGGGCATTAGTTAATTGATAATAAATTATGAATTGGATCACACCATGATAATCTCAGGACATAAAACCAGATCAGTGTTTGAACGGTGTAATATTGTTAATGAAACTGATTTGAAAAGTGCGGCAAACAGGCATGCATGAAAACTGTCTGAAAAATTTGTCGCAGGCACAATTTGGGCACAATTGGTTTGATTTTCAAAAAAAAGGTTTAGCTGCAATCAGCTAAACCTTTGATATTTTTGGTACCGGAGGCGAGACTTGAACTCGCAAGGGCCGAAGCCCGGAGGATTTTGAGTCCTCTGCGTCTACCAATTCCACCACTCCGGCAAAACTTACTCTTTTTATGGGAAAATCATGGATTTGTCAAGATATGTTTCAGGAACAGGTTTCTATTATTTCTGATCCAGGGATTTGGCCCTGTCTGACAATTTCAGGTGTACTGCTGGTGATGTCAACAACGGTTGAGCCGGATCCTGATCTCAGTTTGCCTGCATCAAGAACAAGGTCGGCGTTTTTAAGTATGTCAGAGTCAATGGCATCAATGGTTTTACAGGCCGGCATGCCTGAAATATTTGCACTCGTTCCTGTGACAGGCCCGCATGCTGCATGCACAAGTGCCTTTGCAACGGGATGCAGGGGCATTCTCAGACCTATTCGGCCTGTCCCTGCCGTGAGAAGGCCTGGGAGATGATTCTGTGCCCTGAAAATGATTGTAACACTGCCGGGCCAGTATTTTTCCATTATTTTTTTTGCATTATCAGGTATGGATTCAACAAGGTTTTTAAGTTCTCCTCTGTCTGCAACAAGGGCAAGAAGGGGGTTGTGCCGGGCTCTTTTTTTGATATTAAAAACCTTTTGCACAGCTTTAATGTCAAGGGCATCAACAGCTATGCCGTAAAAGTACTGGGCAGGAAATATAACAACGCCACTGTGGGTGATTATATCTCCTGCCTTTTTAATTATCCGGTCGTAATCTGTGCCTTTTTCAACCTTTATAATGTTTGATCGGTTATATGGCTTGTCAGGCAATCTTATCAGCCTTTTCTGCAACTTTTTCTGCCATCTCCTGCTTATGATCTGCCAATTTTTCAGCAACTTTTTTATCTGAAACTGCGATGATCTGGGCTGCAAAAATAGCAGCATTAACTGCACCCGGCTTTCCAATTGCCATTGTTGCAACGGGAATCCCCGGAGGCATCTGGACCGTGGCAAGGAGGGAGTCCATACCCTGTAAGGCTGATGAGTCAATGGGAACACCCAGGACAGGCAGGGTGGTATGGGCTGCAATGACTCCTGCAAGGTGGGCTGCATGGCCTGCACCTGCTATGAGCACCTTAATACCTTTTTTCATGGCTGTTGATGCAAACTCAGTTGCTCTGGCCGGAGTTCTGTGGGCAGAAGCAACAGTTACATGGTAAGGGATATCGAATTTTTTTAATATTTTTAATGTCTCCTGCATAACATTAAAATCAGAATCACTGCCCATGACAATGCCGACTTTGGGTGCTGTTTCAAGTCTCTTTATTGCCCTTGCGCCAATATCTTTTCTGTAAAAATGTCCATTAAATGATATTTTTGAGCACGCAGTATATGCTTTATCAATGGCATCCTGTACACTTTTACCAAGGGATGTTACTCCCAGAACCCTTCCGCCGGATGTCAGAATTTCATTGTTCTCACTCTTTGTGCCTGCATGGAATACCTTTGTTTCCTTGTCCTGTTCAGCTTCTTTTATGCCATTTATCTTTTCACCTGTTTCATAGGAGCCAGGGTATCCCTTTGAGGATATAACCACACACATGGCAGCCCTTGGGTCAATCCTGGTTTCATGGAGGTGCAGAGTGCCGTCAACACAAGCTTCAATTAATGGTACAATATCATTTTCAAGGCGCATCAGTATGGGCTGGGTCTCCGGGTCACCAAGTCTTACATTGAATTCAAGGACTTTTATTTTATTGTCTTTGATCATTAAACCTGCATATAAGATGCCCTTAAACTCAGTGCCTTCTTTGGCCATACCCTTAACTGCAGGTATCATTACCTGCTCCATGGCCATTTTTTTCAGCATTGTATCAAGGACAGGAGCAGGAGAGTATGCACCCATGCCGCCTGTGTTGGGGCCTTCATCATTATCAAATATTCTTTTGTGGTCCTGGGATTCAGGAAGGGGAAGCACTGTTTTACCATCGGTCAGGGCAATGAATGAAGCCTCTTCACCTTCAAGGGTCTCTTCAATTACCACAGTTTCTCCTGCTTTACCGAAAATTTTATCCTTCAGCATCGAGTCAATGGCATCAAATGCTTCTTTTTCTGTTGTGCATATGATTACACCTTTTCCAGCTGCAAGTCCGTCAGCCTTAACAACAATGGGAGCACCCATATACTTCACATAGGCCTTGGCTTCATCAGGTTCTGTAAAGGCCTTTCCCATGGATGTGGGTATATTATATTTCTGCATATGTTTTTTTGCAAAATCCTTGCTTCCTTCAAGGAGGGCAGCCTTTTTATCCGGTCCGAACAGTTTAAGTCCCCGGGCTTTAAACAGGTCTGCAATCCCAGCCACCAGAGGGCCTTCCGGGCCAACAACGGTCAGGTCGATCTTGTTTTTCCCGGCAAAATCAGCAAGGGCTTCAATATCTTCTGCATCAATGGGAACAGATTCGGCAAATTCCCGGGATCCTGCATTTCCCGGTGCACAGTAAATTTTGTCCACAAGCTTACTCCGGGCTATTTTCCAAACTAGTGTATGCTCTCTTCCTCCGCTTCCTACAACTAATATTTTCATGTTCCTGTCTCCTCTTATTTATTTTGTCTGATTTGATGCTCTGGTTTCCAGGGCAAGCTCAATGAGTCTGTCCAGTAAAACAGGGAATGGATACCCTGCAACCTCTGCCTGCTGTGGGAAAAGGCTTGTTGCAGTCATGCCCGGGATGGTGTTTGTCTCAAGGACAAATAGCCTTGTGGAAGAACTTTTTTCCATGATAAAATCGGTTCTGCTGTAACCCTTGAGAAATAATGTTTTGTGGGCTTTAACAGCAAGCATCTGCACCTCTTTTTTTATATTGTCATCAATGCGGGCAGGACATATTTCATTGGTCGCCCCTGCAACATATTTTGCTTCATAATTGAAAAATTCATACTCAGCACCGGGTACGATTTCAATCACGGGCATGGGTTCAATATCTTTATTGCCCATCACGCCGCAGGTAAGTTCCACGCCTTTTATATACTTTTCAATAATAATATTTTCATCATTGTCAAAGGCTGTATCAACAGCACCTGGGAGGTCATCTCTTTTTTTTACAATGGACATGCCCACACTTGATCCCGCACATACTGGTTTAACAACAAGGGGTGTTTGGGGGAAATTAAATTTTTTTTCTATTTCAGCCATATTAAGTTCTTTAATGGAGGATAGGCTTAAATAATCCGGAGTTGGTATATTTTCCAGAGTATAAAGTTTTTTTGAAACAAGTTTATTCATGGCAATTGCATTTCCCATGACTCCGGCACACTGGTAGGGTATTTTAAGGAGGTCTAAAAGTCCCTGGACAGTACCATCTTCACCATTGGGGCCGTGGAGGATAACCATGGCAACGTCTATATTATCAGCGTTGTTAACAAGGTTTTTAATATCAGTTGCCGGATCATACCGTGTTATATTGTATTTATCCTTGTCAAGTGCATCATATACTTCACCGCCGCTTTTTAATGATACCTCCCTTTCCGAGGATATCCCGCCTGACAAAAGAGCAAGATTAATTTTATCCATACAAAGCTTCCTCCTGAAATGTGAATATTGTTTTAGTTAACCCATTAAAGCTATGATAATTTATCCAGTATCTGATTTCTGTACATCTCGGTTGTAAGGGAGAGGTTTGCGGCTTTACCAGAGCGTGTTGTTTCAAGTTTTGTTAAATAGAAATTAAGTTTTTTCTGTAATTTACGTCTCTCTTCTGAGTCATACTTTGTGTTGTCAAGCAGATCTTCTGTGTTTTTAATCTTTTTTTTAAGTTCTATTTCAGGCGGTAGAAAACCTGCATTTTTTAAAATTTTATGGGCAAGCCGCAGATCTTCGGGTACATTTTCATCTGTGAACTTTAAAGGTTTATGACTGCCTTCAAGGTTATCAAACTCACCCTTTTCCTGGGCTTGTTTTATTCTCTGTTCCACCAGTCCCTGGAATCCCGGAAGCATTGTCTTAAGTAAGGTTCCTTTATATATTGGTTTATTTAACCATTAATAATTGAGGTATTTTATTAAAACCATATAAGATTTGCAAGGTAAAATCAAAGCAATTTTTGCTCCATCAGATAAGCAGGCCGGCCCGGGATGAACATACCCATGGGCAGCTGTTTTAAAAAAATGCTTATTATCTTGACACAATATGGTTGATACTGTAAAAATCATTATTTCAAATTATTATAGATGCTTGGACTTAAATATTATGAAGCATGGACTTTTCTTATTTTTTTTTCTTTTTCTGTCAGGCTTTATTAGTTCAGCTTTTTTCATGCCGGGTACAGGCTTTGCCGGCAGGGGTATTACACCCGGGGCAGGCCGCGGGGAGCGGCAGCCCATTGACGGCTTTCTTTATTACATTGACAGGGATGGAAAATCCCTGAAAGCTGTTGCAAAAAAGTTTTCACCGGGGCTCAACCCGCATGATTTAGGGATTGCAATAATGGAAGATTTAATCAAAGGAGCCTCAATAAACGGGCTTGAACCTGTTCTTCCTGCTGCAGCAAAGGTAAATGCCCTTTTTATTCTGGGTGATGGAAGGGCATATATTGACTTTGATCAGAGTGTCAGCACCCAGGGCAGCTATTCTGCCCAACAGGAGATGCTGGCAATATATTCCATTGTCAACTCCCTTGTTTTAAATATTGAAGAGATTAACAGGGTAAAAATTCTTATCCAGGGGGAGACTGCCCAAACGCTTTCAGGGCATATCAATCTTGACTGTTTTTATGAAGCAAATGTGTTGATAGTAAAATGAGTAACAAGGTAAAAATCGATAAAATAAGAAATATCGGGATCATCGCTCACATTGATGCCGGCAAGACAACCGTTACAGAACGTATCCTCTATTACACTGGTAAATCCCATAAAATAGGTGAAGTCCATAATGGTGAAGCTGTCATGGACTGGATGGAGGATGAACAGAACAGGGGAATCACAATAACTTCAGCTGTGACAGTATGTAAGTGGCGGGATAAGCAGATCCAGATCATTGATACTCCCGGTCATGTTGATTTCACTGTTGAGGTCGAACGTGCCCTGAGGGTCCTTGATGGTGCTGTTGGTGTATTCTGTGCCGTTGGCGGAGTTGAACCCCAGTCCGAGACTGTCTGGCGCCAGGCTGACAAATATTCTGTGCCGAGGATGGCGTTCATAAATAAAATGGACAGAACCGGTGCTGATTTTTTCAATGCCGTTGCAATGATGGAGGAGAAACTAAAGGCAAATCCAGCCATTATTCAGCTTCCCGTTGGCAGAGAAGATTCATTTACAGGTGTGATTGATCTTCTGGAGATGAAGCAGATTGTATGGGATGATGAAAGTCTGGGAGCTGAATTCCAGATCAATGATATTGATCCTGATCTTATTGACAAGGCTGAAGAATACAGGGTAATTCTTCTGGAGCAGATTTCCGAGGTTGATGATGATATAATGGAAAAATATCTTTCCGAAGAGATGATCTCCATTGATGAGCTTAAACTTGCCCTGCGCAGGGCAACCATTGCAAATAAGCTTGTACCAGTACTCTGCGGAAGTGCTCTCAGAAATAAGGGAGTTCAGCCCCTGCTGGATGCCATTGCATCTTTTCTTCCAAGTCCTGTGGACATGCCTCCTGTAAGGGGGGAAGACCCAGTGACCGGAGAAAAGATCGATTTTCCTGCCAGCAGAACAGCTCCCCTTGCAGCACTGATATTCAAGGTCTCAATGATTGAGGGAAGGAAACTCTCCTTTGTCAGGGTATACAGTGGAAAGCTTGAAGCAGGCAAGGATGTTTTTAATCCGGCCCTTGGCATAAAAGAGAAACTCTCCCGTGTTCTTAAGATGCACGCAAATAAGCGTGAAAGGCTCAATCAGGCATTTGCCGGTGATATAGTCGGAATTGTTGGCTTGAAAAAATCATCCACCGGAGATACCCTCTGTTCTGCTCAAAATCAGGTTCTGCTTGAAAAAATGGAATATGAAGAACCTGTTATCTCCATTGCAATAGAACCTAAAACCCATGCTGACCAGGAAAAACTTGATTCAGTTCTGGAAAAATTTATTATTGAAGATCCGACCCTGAAGGTGAGTAAGGACGAAGAGACAGGCCAGACACTATTGTCCGGCATGGGCGAGCTCCATCTTGAAATAATCACAAGCAGAATGCTCAAGGAGTTTAAAACCAATGTAAATGTCGGCACTCCCCAGGTTGTTTACAGGGAAGCCATTGAATCTCCTGTTACAGGAGAGGCAGAATTTGCAAGGGAGATATCAGGCAGGGATCATTATGCAAAGGTAATGCTTAAGATTGTGCCGGAAACCAGGGGTTCAGGTATTATCTTTGAATCAGAGGTCCCAGGGGATCAGTTAAAGGATGAGTTTACAGATGCTGTTGAAAATGGTGTGAATGAGGCTTTGAGCAGCGGGCCTGTCCGGGGTTACCCTGTGGCAGATGTTAAAGTGGTCCTGACTGATATTATTGTTGATGAGCATAAATCTTCTGACCTTGCTTTTTCAGTGTGCGGCTCCATGGCGTGCCAGAATGCATTGCAGAATGCATCGGCATACCTTCTTGAACCTATCATGGATGTGCAGCTGTTTGTACCGGACTCTTTTGTGGGTGATGCCATTGGTGACCTGAACTCCAGGGGCGGTAAGGTTAATGCCATTGATGCCAAGGACGGCATCCAGGTGGTAAGCGTTACAGCACCGCTTTCAAAGATGTTTGGCTACTCAACAGCATTAAGATCCATAACCCAGGGCAGGGGTACTTTTACAATGCAGTTTGCAAGGTTTGATAAAGTATGATTCTATTTTAATTAAGGTGATTCCATGATGTTTTCTGAAAAAGGTCTATCCAGGGAAGATATTTTAAAGAAGCTTTGTGAAGTAAAAAAAGATGATCTTGACTGGAAATCGGGTAAGGCATTTGGGTATATATTTGACCCTGGAGAAGAGATACTCGGGTTTGCAAAGGAGATCAATAACATGTTTTTAAGTGAAAATGCCCTTGATTTCACTGTTTATCCAAGCCTTTTATCCCTTGAAAACGACCTTGTTTCAATCATGGGGAAACATCTGGGCGGCAATGATGATGTGGTGGGGAATTTTACCAGCGGCGGCACAGAAAGCATTATCCTGGCAGTGAAAACAGCACGGGATTATTATAGGAATAAAAAGCCGGAGATAACAGAACCTGAAATGATTCTGCCCACAACAGCCCATGCAGCCTTCCATAAAGCCGCCCATTACCTGGGTATAAAAACCGTATCAGTATCTGTGGATCCTGAAACATTTAAGGCAGATGTTCCTGCAATGGAAAAGGCCATTAACAGCAATACTATCTTCATGGCCGGCTCAGCACCATCCTATACCCAGGGTGTTATTGATCCGATATCTGAGCTTTCCCGGACAGCAGAAGAAAATGATGTCTGGTTCCACACAGATGCATGTATGGGTGGTTTTCTCCTGCCTTTTTTTAAAGAACTTGGAAAAAAAATTGATATGTTTGATTTTTCATGCCCTGGAGTTAATTCCATTTCTGTTGATCTTCATAAGTATGCATATACTCCCAAAGGTGCCTCCCTCATCCTCCACCGCAACTCAGCACAGCGCAGGTTTCAATTGTTTGCCTTTGCTGACTGGCTTGGTTATACAATGATAAACCCAACAATCCAGAGCACAAAAAGCGGCGGTCCCCTTGCAGCAGCCTGGGCTGTTCTCAATCATGTGGGAAAAGAAAAGTATCTTGAATTTGCAAGAATCCAGCTTGAAACAGTGGAAAAGATAAAACAGGGCATAGAAAGTATTCCAGAACTTCATATGATGGCCCGGCCGGAGATGACCTTAATTTCATTTGGTTCTGATAAGGTAAATATTTTTCATATAATAGATGAGATGAATTTAAAAGGCTGGTATATTCAGCCGTCCCTGTCCTTTGACAATATTCCCGCAACCATTCATCTTTCTGTCACTCTATCCAATGCAGGCAGGGAAGATGAATTTATCTGCGACCTTGAACAGAGTGTTGAAAAAGCAAAAAAGCTTCTGCCAGGCAAGTTGTTATCAATGTTCAACCTTGTCATGGACCAGGGCGGTGCAGAAGACCTGTCTGAAAACCTGAGCCCTATATTTGAACTTGCCGGCATCAAGGATGGGAGAATGCCCCAACGCATGGCACCGGTCAATGAGGTGCTTGATGCAATGCCGGCCGGGTTCAGAAAAGAGCTTTTACTGGAAGTTGCAAATACTTTTTTTTCATCTCAATCATAACTTTGTGACATAAGGGATAAAAACAATGCCCCCTCCTTTTCCTTTTGATTCTATGCTTGTTTTTGGATATTTCTCCATAATGTTACTTGCAGGCTTGATACTCCGTTCCCATGTCCCTGTTTTTCAGAAAATCATGTTTCCGGCAAGCCTGACAGGCGGCCTTCTGGGTCTGGTTTTAATCAGCTTAAACCTTGTTTCCCTTGACACAGAACTTATTAAAACCTTTGCATTTCATTTTTTTAATATCTCCTTTATTTCAGTTGGACTTACAGCCTTTAAAGAAGAAGGTAAAGGACAACGGGAAAAGATTGTCAAAGGGTCTGCATGGATGGCCTTAATCCAGGCAGTAACCTTTCCACTCCAGGCAATTACAGGTGCGCTGGTTGTTATGTTTTTTGCATTTAACAGTGCTGAACCCCTTTTTAAGACATTTGGTTTTCTTCTGCCCCTGGCATTTAATGAAGGGCCGGGACAGGCACTTTCCATTGGCAGCGTGTGGGAAGGTCTGGGTTTTCATCATGCTGCCACCATCGGACTTACCTTTGCCACCATTGGGTATTTTTTTGCCTTTTTTGTTGGCGTGCCCGTTGCAAACAGGGGAGTGAAAAATGGACAATATAAACACAAAGGAGTGCCGGATTTTTTCCGCCAGGGAGTTTTACCAAAACAGGAGACTAAAAAACCTGCCGGCTTTATTACAATCCACAATTCAAACCTTGACAGTATAAGTTTCCATATGGCCCTTGTGGGGCTTGTGTATGTTATCACCTGTTTTTTTGTGTCAGCACTGTCAAAAGCCCTTGGATCTGATGCAGGCACCATTGTATGGGGTTTCTTTTTTCTCTTTGGACTGATTTTTTCAATTTTAGTCAGGATCTTAATTGAAAAGACCACCCGGTTCGGACATCTCATGGATCCTTCACTGCAAAGGAGGATTACCGGGTTTTCCGTGGACTATCTTGTTGTGGCCACGGGATGCGGAATTCAGTTTTTTGTTATCTGGAAATATTTTATCCCCATACTTGTCATATCTGTCACCGGTGGTATTCTAACCACACTGGCCGTTTTCATGTTAAGTAAAAGGCTTGGGAAATACAGGCTGGAGCGTGCCATAGCAATTTATGGTGTTGTGACAGGTACGGTCTCCTGCGGGCTTATGCTTTTAAGGATTGTTGATCCTGAGTTCAGAACCCCGGTTGCAAGGGAGATTGGTTTTATGAATATTTTTGCAATACCAATAGTGGGCGGACTTACATGTCTGTTAAATGCTCCTTTCTGGTGGGGATGGAGTATGTCTGCAACTTGTATTGTACTTGGCTCAGTACTTGTTATAAGTTTTATTATTCTTCTGAGTAAAAAGCTATGGAAGGATAGCATTATTAATGATAAATAGAATCTGAAAAGGAGTTGGAAAGAATGGAAAAGAAAGCTGAAGCAGTTGTTAAGGTTGTTATGATCATGGTTTTATTAATCTGTTTTACTTTTGCATGTGGTGGTAAGTATGATGATGTCATTGATGCTAACAACGAATTTATTGAGATCATGGATGATTACTCCAAAAGCCTTGAAAAAGCAGACAATGCAAAAGATGTTGCCGCTGCAATAGATAAGGTGGCTGAAAAAATGGAAAAACTTGGACCAAAGATGAAAAAACTGAGGGAAAAATATCCTGACCTTACAAATGAGAAAGACCTTCCTGAACAACTGGTTAAATCCCAGAAAAAGATGGAACAGGTAAGCGGCAGGTTAGCTGCATCATTTATGAAACTTGTAAAATATGTAGGTAACCCTGATGTCATGGAAGCCCAGAAACGTCTTGGTATTGCCATGCAGTCAATGAACCAGCAGGAATAGATATTATATAGGATTTATATGCATACAATCAGAGGCAGGTTGATAATAGTTTTTATTGTATACCTTTCATTTACAGGAGTATTAACCTGCTTCTACTATTATAATATCAATACTCTCAAAGAGAAGCTGCTGCTGATAGAACAGTTTGATGACTTTAAAGATAACATCCTTGAACTCAGAAGATATGAGAAAAATTACTTTCTTACGGGTAATCTTGTGTATGTTGAACAGATGAAACATTATTTTGCAAAGACTGAAGACTCTTTTAACCGCCTGGAAGAAAAAATGATAATGATTCTGGGTAAGGACCAGTTGGATGCATGCAGAAACGCCATAAACAATTATCGTATGATCCTTAAGGAAAAGACCCAGGGGCCTCATTTTAAAAACATTGAAACAGCAGGAAATCTTAGAATAAACGGAACAAGCTTGACATCTTTCAGCGAAAAACTGATTAAAGAGAAACGACTGCGTGTTGCCAAAGTGTTGAGGTATATGTCCATGCTGCCCCTGGCCTTTGGAGTTGTGTTTATTATCCTGATAATTTTTGTCTGGCACATGACCCAGGAAGATGTGTTAAGACCTCTGTTATCCCTTCAGAAAGCCTCTGAAAGCGCACGCAAGGGCATATTTAAGCCTATTGAGCATGTGCACAGAGAAGCAAATGAGGTGTCCCATTGTATTGCAGCTTTTAATGAGATGGTGGTGGAAATTGATTCAGGCCAGGAGCAATTACTCCAGTCCAGGAAAATGGCATCCATTGGTACATTCACCTCTGGTATTGCCCATGAACTGAACAATCCCTTAAATAACATCTCCCTGATTGTGGATTCGCTTATTGAAGATGGAAAAGCCATGCCTGAAGCTGAACAGCAGGGATTATATAATGACCTGATGGAACAGGCTGAAAGAGCAACCAGTATAGTTAAGAACCTGCTTGAGTTTTCCAGAACCGATCAGGACCATTTTGAAAAGATTTCCATGGGTCAGATGGTGGAAAAGACCCGGAAGCTCTTGAAAAATGAACTCAGTATCAAAAAAGTGAAGTTCCATGCCAGGGTTGAGGACAACCTTCCAAAGGCAATGATCGATAAGAGCAGGCTCCAGCAGGCCCTGGTCAATCTGCTTTTAAATGGTATCCATGCCATGCCTGATGGCGGTGATCTGTATCTGAATATTGCATCGGATACAGAGTCAGATTCCATTAAAATCGATATCAAAGATACTGGTGTGGGAATACCTGAGGAACATCTTGAATCTATTTTTGATCCTTTTTTTACAACAAAAAAAGAAGGTGAGGGGACAGGGCTTGGACTCTCTGTGACATATAATATAGTTAAACGCCACCACGGCACAATATCGGTAACAAGTGAGCCTGGCAAAGGCACATGTTTTTCCATTTTTCTTCCTGTAAAGGCCTGACAATGGACTGCCTGAAGAAAAATGAGCCTGTAAGGGTTGCAATTGTAGACGATGAACCCATTGCCTGCCGGGAAATAAAAAGGGGTTTTGAAAAAGAGACTGATTTTACTATTGAGACATTCCAGGATGGCGAGACATTCCTGAAAACAATGGCAGAAGACCTGTTTGATCTTGTCCTTTGTGATTTAAGGCTGCCGGGCATGGATGGAATGGATGTTTTAAAAAGAGTAAAGGACCGGTTTCCTGACACCCAGGTTATTATCATCACTGCATATGGTTCCATAGATGTTGCCATAAGTGCCATCCGGGAAGGAGCTTTTCATTTTGTTGTCAAGCCTGTTAAGCTTGATGAGTTGATAAGCTTATCCATGCGTGCCCTTGAAACGGTCCGCCTGGTCAAAGAGACAAAGGCTTTAAAAAAAGTCCTTTTTAACCAGTCCAGGCAGCAGTACCTTATTGGCCATTCGCCCGGTATTCAAGAGGTTCTGGCCATAATAAAAAAAGTCTGTTCCCTTAATTGTAATATTCTGATCCAGGGGGAGAGCGGCACGGGAAAAGAACTTGCTGCCCGGGCCCTCCATTTCCTTGGTGAACGCAGGGAAAAGCCTTTTATCGCATTCAGCTGTGGTGGATTTACCGATGATTTGATTGCAAATGAACTTTTCGGCCATGAAAAAGGCGCTTTCACAGGAGCAGTTGATACTAAGATCGGCCTTCTTGAATCAGCTGATAAAGGCACTATTTTTTTAGATGAAATCGGGTTGATGCCACTTAATATGCAGATGAAACTCCTGCGGTTTGTCCAGGAAAGAACCTTGATACGGGTTGGCGGTGTTAAAAATATCCCGGTTGATATCCGTATTATTGCTGCAGGGAATCATGATCTTGGCCATGAAGTTGAACAGAAAAATTTCCGGGAAGATCTTTTTTACAGGCTTAAGGTGGTGACAATAAACCTGCCGCCTCTACGGGAAAGAAAAGAAGATATCCCTTTGCTGACCCAGCATTTCCTGAAAAGGTACAATGAAAAATTTCACAAAAAGGTAAATCATGTGGATCAGGAAGTAATGGATATTTTGATGCAATACCCATTTCCAGGCAATGTCAGGGAGCTTGAAAACATTATTGAGCGTGGTGTTGCACTTTCGGAAAAATCATCCATCGGATGCACAGACCTGCCGCCTGATATACTTGAACTTTCCATTGTAAGCCTTGATGATGATGTTAAGCTTAAGTCACTTGAGGAAATAGAGAAGGAGCACATTGAAAAAGTACTTGCCCTGACTAATTTACATAAGAAAAAAGCTTCAGAGATCCTGAAAATCCCCAGAACCACACTGTGGCGTAAAATGAAACAATTCAACCTGATTTAACCGATCCTGTTGTTTCAAAATGAAACA